>OBYG01000007.1_pt1 | contig 268860 bp, 237 predicted proteins | sample 1538201 | NCBI WGS metagenome assembly OBYG01 (sample SAMEA2580177, study PRJEB22360) | human gut metagenome | biome: human gut; feature: human-associated habitat; material: faeces | place: Denmark | collected 2008/2010 | reverse complement strand
CCTCACCTCATAAACAACCTTCACAAAAACGCCTCTTTTGTTACATCTATATGTATCGTGCTCTTACTCACCCCAAACTTCTTTGCCGCCTGACGGACAGTCGTCTTCTCCTCTATGATATAAGTAGCAATTTCGATTGCGCGTTCCTCGATGTAATCTTTCATAAAAAATCCCTGCATAAACTGTTTTTACAATCTATGCAGGGGACTCTAGGAAATATGATTTTATAATAATTGAGCCGGAAAATGTTAGTTTCTACACAAAACTGAAAGATTTGTGTGTATATTCCATTTAAGTAGTGCACTTTTTCCGGGAATTCAGAGCACCTAAATCCGATATTTCAGAGCAGGTATTTCCGCCCTATAGTACAATCACCTATAATGAATCCATACACATAAAAATGTGTAAATTCATTACAGGAGGTCGATAACCATGACTGATTATCGAGAAATCATCAGACTACATAGTCTGAAGTTCAGCAATGTATCTATTGCCAACAGCTTATGCTGCTCACGCAACACAGTTTCAGAAGTGCTGAAGCTTGCTGAAACACATTCTCTGGAATGGCCTATTCCAGAAACTCTTTCCAACAAAGATATCGAGTATCTGTTTTATCCAAACAGAGGCAATAATGAGGGAAGAAGACTCCCTGATTATGAGTATGTTTACAATGAGCTGGCCAAGCCGGGTGTAACGCTCTCGCTCTTATGGGCAGAATACTGTGCCAAATGTGAGGCAGAGCATACGATTCCGTATCAGCATTCACAGTTTAATGACAAGTATCATGCCTATGCTGCATCAAAGAAAGCAACTCTCAGAATTAAGCGCAAACCAGGAGAAACAATGGAAGTAGACTGGGTAGGCGATACGCTTAAAGTTTATGATGCTGCCAGTTGCTGCGATATACCTGCATATATATTTGTTGCTGTTCTTCCATGCAGTTTGTATGGATATGCAGAAGCATTCCCAGATATGAAATCCAACCACTGGATAGAAGCTCATATCCATGCGTATTCATTCTTTGGTGGTGTAACACGTATTCTTGTACCAGATAATCTTAAAACAGGTGTGATTAAAAACACACGGGCAGAGCTTGTACTTAACCGTTCCTACCACGAAATGGCAGAGCACTATGGAACTGCAATTATTCCTGCCCGACCGGTAAAACCGAAGGATAAACCGAATGCGGAAGGCACTGTAAAAGTTCTTGAAACATGGATTCTTGCAGCACTAAGGAACCGGAAGTTCTTCACTTTTGAAGAACTCAATAAAGCCATCCATGAAAAGCTTGAGGAATTCAATGCAAAGCCTTTCCAGAAAAAGAAAGGAAGCCGGTTATCTGCATTTCTTGAAGAAGAAAAGGACTTCCTCATGCCATTACCTGCTTCCCCGTATGAAACGGCTGTCTGGTCAACTGCCACCATACAACCTGATTATCTCATAAAAATCGGGGATTGCAAGTATTCTGTTCCGTATGAATTTATTGGCAAGAAGGTCGATATCCGCGCTACGGAAAACAGTATTGAAGTTTTTTACCATAGCAACCGTATAGCATCGCATGTGCGCAGGTCTTACTCTCCGGAACCGATTTATGTACCGGAGCATATGCCTGAAAACCACAGAAAATTTTTGGAATACAACACAGACAGTTTTCTGGACTGGGGAAAGAGTGTTGGCCATTCCACCCTTATTGTAGTAAAACATTTTTTATACATGCATAAGGTAGAGCAACAGGGATATAAATCCTGTGCATCGCTGATGAAGCTTGCTGACCGCTATGGTACGCAACGTTTGGAAAACGCCTGTATCAAGGCACTTAGTTACACACCAAGCCCAAGTTTAAAAAATATCAGCACCATTTTGAAAAATGGTCAGGATAAAGTGGCAGTAGCAAAGGTTGTTTCCAATGCTGCCAATAAAGAGAGTTCCAAGTATGGCATCACCAGAGGTGCCTCCTACTACGAAGGAGGTGACCGTTTATGATTCGTCAGTCAACCATAGACAAGCTGCATGATATGCGATTATCTGCAATGTCAGATGCCTTTGAATGCCAGTGCAAGGATCCTGACACCTATCAGGGATTATCTTTCGAAGACCGGTTCGGTATGCTGGTTGATAAAGAATGGGATAAGCGAAAAAGCACAAAGCTGCAAAAACTTATCCGCAGTGCTGAATTCCGTTATCCCAATGCGTGTATGGAAGATATTGAGTATCATCCTGACCGAAATCTGGATAAAGGACAGATGCTGGAATTCTCCACCTGCCGGTATATATCTGATGACCACCATATCATTCTAAAAGGAGCATCTGGGAATGGAAAAACATATATCGCATGTGCGCTTGGAATCGCAGCCTGCAGGAACTTTATCAAAGTACGTTATGTGCGCCTGCCTGATCTATTGAATGAGCTGGCTGTTGCACATGGGGACGGCACGCTGAAAAAAGTAATTAAAGCATATCAGAAGATTGATCTTTTAATTCTGGATGAATTCTTGTTAAGCCCCGTATCCACGGAACAGACACGGGAACTTCTTGAAATCATTGAGGCCCGTAGTGTGAAAGGCTCTGTAATCTTCTGCACACAGTTTGAACCGAAAGGCTGGTACAGCCGCATCGGAAATGACTGTGATGCCACTATTTGCGAAGCAATCATCGACCGGATCATTCATAATTCCTATGAGGTGATGCTTGATGGCCGCATATCCATGAGGGAACGTCATGGCATTCATGCTTCCCGGAAAGGAGCTGCCAATGACTGATTATTGTGCTTTCAGCAAAGACCATAAATGCGTTAAGTTTACGGATTATGAAATAACCCGCCACGAATTAGAAGAAGCCGATGAACTGTGTCATGGTAATTGGATAGAAATCCAGCATCTAAGAGAATACATTGACCGTTTACAGGCACTTCTTATAGAGCATGGGATAACTATTCCAGATGAATACTAATTAAATGACTGCACTCTGCTCCGGAAAGATATGCACTATTTTTCCGGAAAAGGGTGCTTTGAATTTCTGGAAAGCATGCACTATTGCATTGGAATACTCATCCTTTAATCATTTTGGCAATCAGAGCACCTTTCGGCAAAGTAGTAAGTTCTGTCTCATATTTCTTTATCATATACTCAATTCGCCGCTGCTCTTGCACAACTGCATTTTCCAATAAATTCATATTATCACCTACCTATAGTATAACCAACACTTAGATAAAGATCAACCTTTTGTATGGTAACTATCTATATCGCACATTACACTTCATTTTCTCCTATTATTCTGTTATAATTAGCCAAATTGGTAGTTAAATTTCCAATATATGTAACCCATAGTATATTTTAAAAGGGACGTTTTAAATTTGTGTTTACACCAAAACATGGCTCATGGTTAAACATGATTGAAAGCTTCTTCAGCAAGATGACCAGACAGATGCTTCGAGGAATTCGTGTCAATACCAAACAGGAGTTGGAAGAACGAATTTACAAGTACTTTGACGAAGTGAACCGTGAACCCGTGGTTTATCACTGGAAGTATAAAATGGATGAAATCAGTGAAGAGGAAGCAGTATCAATTTAATATAGCAATTATTTAATATTCGTTATACTAGCTTTACGAAAACAGAATAGCAGAAAAAGGCAATGGCAGTGATGGCATTTCAGACATTATGAATTGGAGAAATGTTTATGACTGCTATTTTTATGCTTTTCAGCAGAAATGGAAAGTGATTCAGAAAAAGAAAGACAGAAATAACAGGAAAATATAACAGAAAAGCGTTGGCAGATGGGTGGATTGAACAAGCAAGGCGAAGAAAAGAGATAGAGTGCTGGATACGGCATATGATTGTCCGATACTTCGTATCGGAGTGATGCATGAACAGCCTGTTTCAGAAAGAGAAAATCTATCGAAATGGGAGCTTTTCTCTTTCTTCCACAGTCTGTCCCTGCACCACAAAACCACCGTCATCTCCATTTTGATCTGATAACGTAGGGTGGAAAATATGGCTTGGTGGGTGTCGGTTCAGTGGTGGGGAGATGACAGGCAAGTTTCGCAAAGTGGCAAGCCACTATGCACCGGAGCCAGCCTTTGGGCTGTTCCTAAACTTGCCAGAGGGCTCTGCCCCTTGGAACCCTGGCACGTCAATGGCGTAAGTAATCCTGCGAAATGTCCACCGGACATTCCTACGGAACACTTACTGATTGACTAGGACGCCGTCCTGCACCTGTATAAGGGAGCGTTGCACCCCCTTATATATCCCCTGCTAATCTACCAGCCGGAAAGGTTATGAATGATTTATAAAAAAGAAAGAGTGGAGAAAGGAGACAAAGATTTATGCGAAAACGAAATTATACAGTAACGATACGAATGAATAAAGCAGAGTATGATCTGCTCCAAAATAAAGTAAAGGAGTCTGGACAGACTCAGCAGGCGGTTGTAATTCATGCAATAGCAGGTTTAAAAATTGCTTCTGCAGAGGAAGTGGAAGAACTGAAAACGCTGAATCAGATTCTTTCAGAGATACTTAGTCAGCTTCGTGGTGCAGCTACGAATTTGAATCAGATTGCAAGAAAAATGAATACGGATGGTTTTATGCCAAGGGAAGATATTCTGTATTATCTCAACAAAAATATTCTCAAATACAGGAAGGAGAGTGAAAAGATATGGCTATTAATAAGACGATTAATAAGCGGACAAATACACATGGAGCAATGAGAAATTGTATCGAATATGTTTTGCGACAGGACAAGACAAGTGAACTGCTTACTTATGTAACAGGTCCGTACTGCCATGATGAGATCAACTATGATCTGGTGTATAGAACCTTTTTAGAAGAAAAGAAGATGTGGGATAAAGATTCTGGGAGAATGTACGCTCACAACATTATTTCCTGGCATAAGGACGAGCAGATTACTCCGGAGCAGGCATTAGAATTTGGAAAAGAGTTTGCAGAAAATTGGTTCAGTGGATTCCAGACCTTAATGGCTGTGCATAAGGATAAAGATCATATCCACTGCCATCTGGTTACTAATTCAGTGAGTTATGAAGATGGAAGAAAACTGCATAACACCAAAAAGGATCTGGAACGTATGAAACAGCTTACCAATCAGATGTGCCGAGAACGTGGACTAACAGTTGTCGAGAAAGGAAAGCACTTTGATGGAAGCCAGATTGAAAAAGGGGAAGTTATTGCATGGAGTAAAGATAAATATAACCTGTTCCGTCAACAGGTAAAGGACAGTTTTGTAGCGGACTGTGCAATGGCGGTATTAAAGGCACTGGAAAATTGTATCAGCAAAGAAAAGTTTATAGAAAAAATGAAACAGTTTGGATGGAGTGTGAACTGGACAGAAAAGCGGAAACACATCACATTTCAGAATCAGGATGGAAAGAAAGTGCGTGACAGCAATCTGTCAAAAACCTTTCATCTGGACATCAGCAAGGAGGGGTTAGAGAATGAATTTAATGGAAATAGGGAAAAATCCAAAGTTGCAGCCGACAGAGACAGCAGATCAGACGAAGAACTCAGAAACTATTACAGAGAGCTTGACGCAGCCATTGCAGACACCAGAGGAATCACCAATCAAGCTCAAAGCGGAGAGGGATATTCTCGTACAGAGTTTCGAGAAAGCGAAAGAGTTCATGCGAACACAGAAAAAGCAGATACAGACACTGGAAGAAGAGAAACAGACGATCTTATCCGACAGGCAGAGATTGCGAGAAGAAGTTCGGAAATCAACCGTAGAAATTCAGCGTTTGACAACCGAACTGTCCGAAACGCAGAAGCTGAATCAATCGCTTCAGCAGAGCAACGACGACTTGAGGAACAGAAACGGATTGATGAGCAGGAGCGAGCAAGAGCGGCTCGAAGAAGAAATAAAAGACGTTCGGGACCGGAACTCTAAATTACAGATACAAGTGAACCAATCATCTGTGGAAGCGGTGGAACAGGCACAGCAGAAACAGGAAGAAGCTGAAAAGAAGGTAAGGACAATACAATGTCAATATAACAAATTACAAGAGAATGCAGAAACGATGAAAGAAAAGGCGGATCAGAAAATAAAAAGTCTGAAACAAGAAATGAAAGAAAAAACAAGTTTCTGGCAGATGGCATATATTATTTTTTTAGTATTTGAGATGATAAAAAGCACAGTAGTTCAGAATGATTTAATTGCTTGTATAAAAGTTCCGGTAAGAGTTTGGTGTAGGTATGTAGAATGGGTAATTCGTCCATCAGAATTAAATATTTGGGGTGAGAAGGAATATTTTTCAACAGAATGGTCGTGGTGTTTGCGAGTTATGGCAATTATTATCATTGTCGGAGCAGTAATTGCCGGTGAAATGTTTGTTCTGAAGAAAATAGAACAGTATCGAAGAGTGTGGGATAAATATTCCATACGGTTTATGGTGGTCAGTTTAGAGATGATTATTGTATCAAGCGATGTGTTGAGAAGATGTATGCCAATAAATCTTGTGGTATTATTTGGAATAATAAATATCGCTGTCATAGAAATAAGGATTTATTATCGTAGAGCTAATGAAATATATTAAAAATCAACAATGGTTATCAAAAACCAAATTTGATTATTGACAATCAATAATGTGGGTGCTATAGTAAAAATATGGAAATTGATTGTGAATAACCAAAGGAGGAAGTGGCATTGAAGACTTCGGTTAAAGAGCTAAAAGCAAAAGAAATCTCAAAAGTTGAAGAGATTAGCTGGAATATTTCAAACAGGATAAGAGAATTTGGAAATGCTTCTATGTACGGTGGGTTTTGTTTAGCATATGTGGCCTATGTATCCTTAAAAAATAAGATAACAGATATAAACCAGTTAAAAGAATATGTGGAGCTGACTTTTTCACCAGAAAGAGTCAGTTTCATAAAAGAAAATATTGGAAATTTATGGAATGTTGCAATAGAAATTTCAGAAGAATATTCAGAAGCTGCACTTTTAGCGACTGTTTTATGGTGGCAATTACAGGGAAATCGTTTCATGGGAGAATGTGAAACACCGCAGAGTGTCATAAAGCTGGCAAATGAGATTCTTCAGATTTCAAATGATAAGGTGGCAGATTTTTGCAGCGGAATTGGTTCGTTTCTTGTGAGTGCCATAGAAAAGAGTCCAGAATCACAATTTTATGGTACAGAGATTGTGCGAGATGTAAAAGAAGTGTCAGCAATCCGTACAGAATTGATATCTGATCGGGTAAAAATTGAGCAAAAATCAGTTTTAAATATAAAGGATAATTTGATGTTTGATAAAATATTCTGTGATTATCCATGGGGAATAAAAGCAAAAGACAGCATTGGAAGTAACGAAGCATTACAAGCAATATATGATGAGATACCAGAAGTACAGAAGGTGGCAGCAGGAGACTGGATATTTATTATAAATGTCATGAATCACCTTAATAAAAATGGTAAGGCTGTTATTTCGGTAAGTAATGGAGTTACTTGGAATGGTGGAAATAATACAATCATTCGTGAAAAATTTATAAAACAAGGATTTGTGGAAGCAGTGATTGCTCTTCCGCAAAATTTATATTTAAATACAGGAATTGCATGTTCATTACTGGTGCTAAGCAGAAATAATAAAAATATAAGAATGATAGATGCAACAGAAATGGTATCGGTCGGACGGAGACAGAACATTCTTAGTGATGAAAATATTTCTGAGATTGTTGAATTGTTGAATACCGATGACAAAAATTCAAGACTGGTTTCTATTGAAGAGGTGGCGGAAAATGAATATGTTCTTAATCCTTCAAGATATCTTCAACAAGAAACAGTTGTAAAAAATGGTGTGCTTTTTGAAACTGTAATAAAGAATATAACAAGAGGAGCACAAATTAAAGCATCTGTTTTAGATGAAATTGTATCAGATAAACCGACGAACATGCAGTACTTGATGTTGGCAAATTTACAGGATGGAATCATTAGTGACGAACTTCCATATTTAAAGGGAATAGACTCTAAATATGAAAAATATTGTATAAAAAATGGAAGTCTGGTAATTTCCAAAAATGCATCGCCGGTGAAAATGGCGATTGCGTCTGTACAAGAAGGCAATAAGATTTTGGCAAATGGAAATCTCTATGTTATTGAACTGGATGAAGATAAGATAAATCCTTATTTCTTAAAAGCGTATCTGGAAAGCGAAAATGGGAAGGCGGCTTTATCCAGAGTCGCAGTAGGTGCTACCTTGTTAAATCTACCGGTGGAAGGATTAAAAAAGGTGATAATTCCGTTGCCGGATTTAGAAAGTCAGAAAAAAATTGCAGATCAATATTATGCGAAGCTAAGTGAGATTAAAGAATTAAAATACAAACTGGAAAAGGCAACAGAAGAACTGGAACATATTTATACGGAGGAAAAATAAATGAACGAGAATAATAAATTTGATGTAGTTGGAACCAATATAGCAGAAAAAGCGACGATGATCTGGAATGTAGCAGATATGCTTAGAGGACCATTCAAACCGCATGAATATGGTTTGATAATCTTACCAATGACAGTAGTAAAAAGATTTCATGACTGCCTATTGTCGACGCATAAAGCAGTACTTGAAAAGTATGAGGAAGTAAAGAAATTTGCAGTTATTGATGGATTTTTGACAACAGCCTCTCAGTATCAGTTTTATAATATCAGCAAATATACATTTGATTCATTGCTTGCTGATCCGGAAAATATCGAAGCAAATTTTAGAGATTATTTAAATGGATTTTCTGCAAATGTCCAGGATGTGTTATCGAAGTTTGATTTTGACAACATTATCCGCAGAATGGTAGAAAGCAATACATTATATCTGGTTATCAAAGAATTCAATTCCCAGAAAGGTTACCTGGGACCGGATAAAATCAGTGCTGTAGATTGTGGTTATATTTTTGAGGATCTGGTAAAGCGATTTTCAGAGTCTTTCGGTGAAGAAGCAGGAGCACATTTTACCAGTAGAGATATCATTTATTTGATGACAGACTTGCTTTTATCCGATGCGGATCTGAGTAAGGCGGGAAATGTAACTGTGTATGATATGGCAATGGGAACCTCTCAGATGCTTAGCTGTATGGAAGAAAGAATTCAGGAATTAAATACAGAGATTGGCGTTACCTGTTTTGGTCAGGAGTTCAATCCGTCCACTTTTGCGATTGCAAAAGCAGATATGATGATTCGGGGTGGTGATCCGAATAATATGAGGTTCGGTGATACTTTGTCAGAAGATCAGTTTAGTGGCTATCAGTTCCAGTATATCATTTCCAATCCGCCTTTTTGAATCGACTGGAAAAGAGAAAAGGCAGCAGTGGAAGCAGAAGCAAAGAAAGGTGATCTGGGAAGATTTGCACCGGGACTTCCGAAAATATCAGATGGTCAGCAGTTGTTTGTATTAAATGGTCTTTCAAAGCTTGCACCAAATGGGAAAATGGCAATTATTCAGAACGGTTCACCACTGTTTTCCGGAGATGCGGGAAGCGGACCGTCAGAAATCAGAAGATATATTCTTGAAAATGACTGGCTGGATGCAATCGTGCAATTAGGAACCGATATGTTTATGAATACAGGCATCAGTACCTATATCTGGATTTGTTCCAAGGATAAACCGTTGCATAGAACTGGAAAAGTGCAGTTGATAGATGCATCACATTGTTATGAAGCAAGAAGAAAAAGTATTGGAACAAAAAGAAATGATATTACGGATCAGTGTCGTGATTTGATTGTAAAGGCATATGGTGCATTTGAAAATGATGCTGTATATGGAGATAAGGAAGGTATTTATTGCCAGAGCAAAATATTCGATACAGAGGAATTTGGATACCAGAAGATTGTCGTAGAACAACCCCATAGAGATGAAAATGGAGAAATTGTAATAAAGAAAGGCAAGCCTGTGGCAGATATATCTCTGCGTGATACAGAAAATGTGCCACTGACAGAAGATATCAAGGAGTATTTTAAGAGAGAAGTATTACCATACGCACCGGAAGCATGGATTGATGAGAAGAAGACAAAAAAAGGATATGAGATTCCAATGACAAGATATTTCTATGAATATCAGGCACCAGAACCAGTGGAAGAAATCGCAGTGCGTCTGCATGAACTGGAACTGGAAATTCAGAGCAGTTTGGATACTTTGTTTGGGGGTGAATGATATGAGTAGAGAGATGAAAGATTCTGGGGTTGAATGGATTGGGGAGATACCGAAAAATTGGAATGTGCAACGTGTAAAAAATGCATTTGTTCGAAAAAAAGCAGAAGCACATCAAGAAAATCCTGTTGTTTTATCTCTTGCAAGGGCAGGAGTAAAAGTACGTGATTTATCAAAAAATGAAGGACAAATAGCAGAAAGCTATTACAATTATAATCTTGTAGAGTTTGGGGATTTGTTATTGAATCCAATGGATTTATACAGTGGTGCTAATTGTAGTATTTCAATGGTTGAAGGAGTTATTAGTCCAGCTTATATCAATCTTCGTGCAAAAAGTGGCTATAGTTCAAGATTCTATGATTATTACTTTAAAACACAGTACTGGTCAATGGCAATGTTTGCACATGGGAAAGGTGTTTCTTTTGAGAATAGATGGACCCTAGGAATTGAAGAATTGTTTAACTATAAAATTCCGGTACCGTTGGAGAACGAGCAAGATAAAATTGCAGATTTTTTAGATGGACAATGTGAGAAAATAAATTTAGCAATAGAAAAAGCTAAAGTATCTATCGAGGAATATCGAAATTTAAAACAGTCATTTATTACACAAATTGTAACAAAAGGGATCAATGAAAATGATACGATGAAGGAGAGCGGAATTGAGTGGATAGGTAAAATTCCGGCTTCATGGAAAGTAACACAACTACGACATTGTGCAAGTATAAGATCTGGGATTACATTGGGAAAAACATATTCAAAAGATACTGAATTAGTTGAAATGCCATATTTAAGAGTAGCAAATGTCCAGGATGGTTATGTAGATACGAATGATATTGCTGTTCTTCAAGTAAGTAAAGATGAAATAGAGAAATATAGCTTATCAGCTGGAGAAGTTCTTATGACAGAAGGAGGGGACAGGGATAAGCTGGGACGCGGTTGTGTATGGGATGGACGAATTACACCATGTTTGCATCAGAATCACATTTTTGCTGTTAAAGTAAAAGAGAAACTGTTAAATCCACATTATTTAGAATATTTAACGGCTTCATCTGTTGGACGTACTTATTTTGATGTTACTGCGGTGAAAACAACGAATCTTGCATGCACAAGTTCAAGTAAGGTGTTAGCATTCACAATTCCTTTGCCAAGTATAGATGAGCAGAATGAAATTGTAGATTATTTAAAAGAAAAATGTGGTTGTATTGAAAATGTTATTTTTAAGAAAGAGCAGTTTATAAGTGAACTGGAAAATTACAAAAAATCCCTGATTTACGAATATGTCACCGGGAAGAAGGAGGTGCCGGAAATTTGAGCATAGATGTTACCACAGAGAAACGTTTTGAATCGGATATTGAAGAATTTTTTTTGTCGCCAGCAGGTGGATATACACACAATCAAGATGCATATGATTCGCAGCTTGGTGTATACAAAGATACTTTGCTACGGTTTATTCAGAAAACACAACCGAAAGAATGGAAGCGTTTTTTGCTGCAAAACAAAGTGGATCCGGAGCGGAAATTTTGTCTTGCGTTCAATAATGCCTGTGATATGGATGGACTCATTTCTGTATTACGCCATGGCTTCAAGCACAGAGGAATTCCATTTAAAGTCTGCTATTTTAAACCGGAATCAGGTCTGAATCAGACGGCGATGTCTTTATACGAAGAGAATGAGATTACCTGTAATAGACAATGGTTTTATTCCAATGATACACACAATTCTGTGGATATGGTTCTGGCTGTGAATGGAATTCCGGTATTTGCATTGGAATTAAAGAATCAGTATACCGGACAGAACGTAGATCATGCAAAACGACAGTGGATGTATGATCGTGATCCAAGAGAAATTTGTTTTCAGTTCAATAAAAGAATTTTAGGGTATTTCTGCATTGATCAGTTGGAAGTCTGGATGACAACAAAGCTAGAGGGAAAAAATACATATTTTCTACCGTTCAATCAGGGATCAAATGGTGCCGGAAAGGATGGCGGAAAGGGAAATCCGGCAAACCCGAATGGCTATCCGACGGCGTACTTCTGGGAGTATGTATTTCAGAAAGATAGTATGATGGATATCATTCAGAAATTTATCCATTTGCAAATCAAAGAAGAAAAGAAACGGTTGCCGGATGACACAGAGCAGGTTACGAAAAAGAAAACACTGATATTTCCAAGATATCATCAGTTGGATGTGGTGCGTAAGTTAATTGCAGATGTACGGGAAGAAGGATCGGGGCACAATTATCTGATTCAGCACAGTGCCGGATCTGGAAAATCAAATTCGATTGCCTGGACAGCATATAGACTGGCATCCTTGCATGATGCCAATGATATATCTGTTTTCAGCAGTGTTATTGTAGTGACAGATCGAACTGTGCTAGATGCTCAGCTACAGGAAACGATTTCAGGATTTGACCATACGATAGGTGCAGTAGAGACGATTGATGATAAAAAGAATTCAAAAAATTTGAGAGATGCAATTAATAATGGTGCAAGAATTATTGTAACTACTTTGCAGAAATTTCCGGTGATTTATCAGGAAGTGGATAAGGTGGCCGGAAGAAACTTTGCGATCATTGTTGACGAAGCACATTCTTCACAGACTGGAAGTTCGGCAATGAAATTGAAGGCCACATTAGCAGATACAGAGGCAGCATTACGGGAATATGCAGAAATAGAGGGGAAAGCAGAAGATGAAATTGACAGAAATGATAAACTTGTTCAGGAAATGCTGACACATGGAAAGCATCCGAACTTATCATTTTTTGCATTTACAGCGACTCCGAAACCAGCGACATTAGAGATGTTTGGTAGCCAATGGACTGATGGAAGTTTTCATCCATTTCATATTTATAGTATGAGACAGGCGATTGAAGAAGGATTTATTTTGGATGTACTGCAGAACTACATGACATACAGTATTTGTTTCAAGATAGCAAAAGATACACCGGAAAATCCAGAGCTTCCGGAGAGCAGAGCAACAAAGATTATCAAAAAGTATGAGAAATTGCATCCATATAATATCAGCCAGAAATCACAAATTATTGTAGAAACTTTTCGGGAAACGACCAAAAATAAAATTGGAGGAAAAGGGAAGATGATGGTAGTTACAGACTCCAGACTGGCTGCAGTTCGATATTTCCATGAAATTAAACGGTATATTCAAGAACGGCATTATGCAGATATGGATATTTTAGCGGCATTTTCCGGCAGCGTGCAGGATGGTGACGAAGAATATACAGAGTCTGGACTAAATGTAAGAAAAGATGGAAGTCATATATCAGAAGGACAGACCAAGGAAGAGTTTCATGACAACTTTAATGTCCTTGTTGTTGCAGAAAAATATCAGACAGGATTTGATGAGCCTTTGCTACATACTATGATTGTGGACAAAAAATTGAAAAATGTAAAGGCTGTGCAGACATTATCACGTTTGAACCGCACCTGCCCTGGAAAAGTAGATACATTTGTGTTGGATTTCGCAAATAAGAAAGAGGATATTCTGGAAGCATTTCAACCATTTTATCAGGAGACAAGCCTTGAGCAGGAAGTAAATGTGGATTTGATTTACCAGACAGAAAAAGAACTTTTGGATTATGCGATTTATAATGAGCATGATATTAATGCTTTTATAAACGTATGGAATCATCCGGGAAAACAAGATGCAACTGCCATGGGAAAAATGACGAGTGTGTTGAAACCGATAGCAGACAGGTACAATTTGAAGAATCCGGAAGAACGATATCAATTCAGAAGACTGGTAAGAAAGCTGATCCGATGGTACAGCTATATCACACAGGTAGTTCGTATGTTTGATGAAGATATGCATAAGGAATACCTGTTTCTGAGTTACCTGATTGGACTGCTTCCAGAAGAAAAAGAAGAGCCAGTCGATCTGGATGGAAAATTGAAACTGGAATATTATAAGCTGCAGAAAACATTTGAAGGTGCGATAACACTGGATAAAATTGATGGTCAGTATGTTTCGTCCAAGAAGCAAGGAGTACAGGGGAACAGACAGAAAAGTACATTGGATGAAATATTGGACAAGATTAATGAAAAGTATAAAGGACAATTTTCAGAAGGTGATCGGGTAATGCTGGGTGCTTTACATGATAAATTGATTGAAGATGATAAACTGGCAAGCTCGGCTCGCACTTCTGATCCAAGAATATTCACGGAAAGTATTTTTCCATCAGCGTTTGGAAATGCAGCAATGGAAAGCTATATGGAGGCCCAGGACAGTTATGGATCACTGTTTGAGGACAAAAGCAAGTACGATGCTGTAATGAGTGCGTTAGCAGGGGTGATTTATAGGGAAATGCGGTCAAAAAAGACTGTGGATTACCGGAAAGTTGAACGAGATGAGCAGGTTCAAATGGTGGCGGAAGAACCGGTTAAATATGGGAAATAAAAAAGAAACTATGATGGTATGAAAAGGCAAGGGAGGGTTTTTATGTGGCTAGATAATGCGTCAGATATTGATATTTTATTTTATGAGCCGTATGCAAGAATAATTGCCGATATTGCAAAAAATGAACAATATAATCCATTGACAGTTGGTGTGTTTGGATTATGGGGTGCAGGAAAATCAACCTTATTGAAGTTAATAGGTGAAAAACTTAAGAGTCAGGATGGAATTATTTGTGTAACTATTAATGCATGGATGTTTGAATCATATGACGATGCTAAAACTGCAATTATGGAGGCTTTATTACAGGAACTTAAAGAGGAAGTTCCTGTAGAAGAAACTAAAAAGAAATTGGGCAAATTAATAAAAAGAGTTGACTGGTTTAAGTTAGGAACAAAAGCAATATCCACGCTTGCACCTGTAGTTGCAAGCGTGGCAACAGGAAATCCATTGCCTATGTTGTTAAATGTAACGGGAAGTGCTGAAGAAATTGGAAATACAGTCAAAAATGCAGCAAATTCCATACAGTCATTAAAAGATGAATATTGGAAAGAGGAAGATGCATCAAATGATGAAAGCACGATAAACAATATCAGGAAATTTAGAGAGGAATTTTCTGATGCATTGAAAAGTGACGATATTAAAAATGTAGTTGTAATGATAGATGATTTAGACAGATGTCGTCCAGAACGAATAATTGAAATATTGGAAGTAATTAAACTATTCTTGTCCGTTGACAGGACAACTTTTATTATTGCTGCAGATGAAAATGTTATAAAGTACTCTATCCGTGAAAAGTATCCACCAATGAATGGATTTGATGTAGAACTGGACAAAGAATACATTGAAAAAATTATTCAATTGCCAATATATATCCCGGAGTTATCGGCAAAGGATATACAAAATTATCTATTATTATTGGTCACACAAAGCTATTTGGAACAAGAGAGTTTTAAGCATCTAATAGATAAGATATTCGAAGAAAAAAGAACAATTTCTGGGGATGTAATTACGCTAGAAGAAATTAATAAGTCGATTGGTGAGTTAGGATTGAATTGGCAGGATGGAGGACAAACAGCTTTTAATGAGACGGCGAAAATTATTGATGAAATAAGAGAAATTGTTGCATCTACATTGAAAGGCAATCCACGCCAGGCAAAACGCTTTTTGAACACATTTATTACCAAACGCCAGTTGGCAAAAATTTATTATGGTGATGAAATTGATATTTCCATTTTAGCCAAATTATTAGTGTTGCAAAAGTTGGATAATGACTTGTTTATACAATTGAATGAATGGAATAAAGAATTTGATACTGAAAATAAAGAATTTAAGGAAATTCGAACAAAAGTGATGGAGGGAAATGTTGATGCTCAGAATCCGTGGAACACATCACAAATAAAAAAGTGGCTAGAATGCAAACCTGTTGAATTAGAAAAATATCGATTGGAAAAATATTTTTATTTGACAAGAGAAAATTTGAAAAGATCTAGTATTGACGAGTCTGGATTCAGTAAAAATACGAAAGAAATTTTGGAAAGAATTGGACGAGCTAAATCTGGTCAAATGGTGGCTATTATAAAAGATATGGAAAAGTTGAGAGCAGAAGAAATTGCGGATACATTTAAGGTTGTTGTATCAAAAATCGAAAAAGGTGAAATGAAATTTTTTGTTGTAAGAGATTTGTTTTTGAATTTTGATGCATATAAAGGAAAAATAGTGGATGCAATTGGAAAATCAACAGTTCCAATTAAAGCAGGTGATATGGCTGCATTAAGAACAATGTATAATAGTGATACGGGAAATATGAATACTGTATTAGAAACCATGGTAAAAAGAGGAACGTTAACAGACGAGCAGATTACAGAAATAAAAGAGCAGAGGAAAAGCTAATATGGGTACATCAAAAGGATATATAGCACCAACAACATCGCATTGGTCAACCGCAAAAAGAGCAGTGACGGCCTTTATAAATAATAGAGACTTTGATTCTAAAGCGAAAGCTGCTAGTAAATATGCTACAGCAATGAAAACAGATATGTCGACAGGTGGTAGTTTTCAATCGGCAGCTGCAAGAACTTTAGGCTTTGCACAAAAAGTTGCGTCTGGTGGGCTGGACAATGCTTTGCGTGAATATAATAGAGAGGATCTTATAGGGAAGCCGTCGGAAGTTGTTTGGACAGAATTACTGCATGAATTCACAAATTCTGGAGCATCTGTAGAAGATAATATGGCAGCAGACGCATTGTCACAGGCTATGGATAATTTGGAAATAGAAGATATTGCGGATATAGGGAATGTTTCAGTTGATATATTACTGAAGGAAATGTTGAAAGAATACATAAAAGAAAATTTTGATTTTAGATATGAAGAAAAAATATCCAAAGGGAAAACACCTGCACAAACATCTGCAATTTTAAATGATATGCATGAATATATAGAAAATAGTATTGACGGTGATTTGAACTTGGATAATTTGAAATCGGTTGATTTTTCTAACATGGGAACATCACAAATCGTGGAGGATGCATTAAGAGATGCCTTGTCTGTATTTGAAAAGTATTATGGGGAGGAGTAGAAATGCGGTTTTGGGTTGATAAGGAACAAGAGAAAAAGCCAGATAGCGAATGGAAAGATGCATATGTTTTTTCGATTAATCGAAAACAATATAGTACGATATTTACAAATATAACGAATAGCTGGTACCGGATGGACCAAATGCAGATTCCTGCAATATATGAGGATTTATTTATAATAGGTTTGAGTATTTTTGCTTTAGACAAAAGAGTATCCAGAAGAAGGTTTAAAAATTGTTGGACTAGAGATATAAATGTATCAATTCCGGTATTGGAATATGATAAATGGAAGGATACGGGCTTACAATGGGAAAAAATGCTTGGATTTTTAACGGGAGATCATTGGCATATTGTATTTAGAAAAAGCGAAGTAATATATAGCTATAGAGAGCATGCAAATAGGATTCATTTGAATGTTCAGGATTGTGATTGTGTATGTTTGTTTTCAGGAGGATTGGATTCTTTTTGTGGTGCAATTAGACTATTAGAAGAAGGGGGATCTCCTTGCCTGGTTGGACATAATGAATATCCTAAACTTGCAAAAAGACAGAATTTATTTGTCAGGACTTTTCAGGATCTTTATCCAGAACAATCTGTTAAATTTATTAGTTTTACAGCAAATTCCAGAGCTCCTATAAGTGAAAAAGAAGGAATATTAAAGGGGAGCGAAAATACTTCTCGTGGCAGGTCATTACTGTTTTTATGTGCAGCACTTAGCGTGGCTGGTATTTTAGGAGAAAATGTACCGGTTTATATTCCGGAAAATGGATTCATCGGACTCAATATTCCACTAACGGGAGGAAGAAAAGGGACTTGCAGTACAAGAACTACTCACCCATATTTTTTAAGACAATTTAATGGTATCTTAGAACAGGTAGGAATAAAGAATACTATTACTAATTTTTTTGCGTACAATACAAAGAGAGAGATTGTAGGACAAGTTAAAGATACAGATGCATTTAAAAGCTGTTATGCAGATACAATTTCATGCTCACATCCTTGTTTAGCAAGATATAATAAAAAGGGCTCTAAAGAATATCCTGTAAACTGCGGATACTGTTATCCGTGTTTGATACGCAAAAGTTCACTTTTGGACATAGATGAGATAAAAAAATATTCTTATCAGGGAGAAGCTTATGATTTTTTGATAGAATATGAAGAAAGTGAGAAGAGTGCAGATTTAAGAGCGGTGCTTGGAAGTATCTATCGTTGTAAACATTCTTCGGATAAAGAATTAAAAAGATATATTAGATGCGTAGGAGAATTAACAGAAGAGGAAGTTGAAAAATTTTTATCATTATACAAGAAAAGTATAGAGGATTTAGTACAACTTTTTTCCGCAGATCAGAGAATGAAGGAGTATCTGGGATTATGATTCAACACCTTATTGATACACACTTTCATCTGGATTATTACAAAGAGCATCAGAAAATATATGACGGAATAAATGAAAGAAAACAATATACATTGTGCATGACGAATTCGCCTGGAGTATATATATCCTGTAAACGCATATATCCGGAAACAAAATATTTGAAATTTGCACTTGGATTCCATCCACAGGATGTATCACTGAAAGATGCGGATTTTTATGATTTTATGCAATTGGTAAATACAACTAATTATGTAGGAGAAATAGGACTTGATTTTTCAAGACAAAGTTATATTTCGCGTAATAAACAATGTATGTATTTTGAGCAAATTGTAAGAGTGTGTGCAGAAAAGGATAAATTAATGTCTGTGCATCTTAGAAGAGCGGAGGAAGAAGCAATATCTATTTTGAAAAAATATCGTCCTCGTAGGTGCATTATTCATTGGTTTAATGGAAACGGAGAGCAATTGCAACAATTAGTGGATATAGGATGTTATTTTTCACTTAATTCTAACATGGTAACAAATGAAAAGAATAAAGAAAAATTGTATTTGATACCAAAAACAAGAGTATTAATTGAAAGTGATGGACCGTTTACAAAAATTGATGGAAAAAAGTACACATTTAACAACTTAATAAAAATATACGAGTTAGTTGCACGATATTATAATGAACCAGACATTATTAAGATGGTTTATGCTAATTTTCGAGATATTCTTTCAAAATAGTGTTAATTGCAAAGTTAGAGGGTGATTTTATGGCAATACGATCAGTAGAATATCTGCAAAGCCTTGTCCGGGAACTTGCAAAACTTCCGGATGAGACTGAGTGGGTAGAATTTAAATGTAATAATAAACAGCCACAGATGATTGGTGAATATATTTCTGCTTTGAGCAATTCAGCAGCATTATGCGAACGACCAAAAGCATATCTTGTTTGGGGGGTGGATGATGCAACGCACAAAATTGTAGGCACTGAATTTCAGTATCGCAAAATGAAAAAGGGAAATGAGGAATTGGAAGCATGGCTTTCCAGGATGCTTTCACCAAGAATTAATTTCCGATTTTTTGAGGTTCCGATGGATGAAGGAATGGTTGTGCTGATGGAGATTCCTTGTGCAGAAAAACAGCCGGTACAGTTCGCTGGTGGGGAATATATAAGAATTGGAACAAATAAAAAGAACTTAAAAGAGTATCCGGATAAAGAAAGAGAATTGTGGAGAACATTTGATTCCACACCATATGAATTGCGAATTGCGATGGGAAATCTGAATGAGGATGAAATGGTGTCATTACTGGATTATTCTAAATATTATGACAAACTTGAAATGCCGATTCCGAGAAATCGAGATAAGGTACTAGAAGACCTGCAACATGAAAAATTTATTATGAAAAATGACGCTGGGACATGGGATATCACGAATATGGGTGCTTTGATGATTGCAAAAGATTTGAAAAAATTCGAATCTTTGCATAGGAGATCGGTTCGAGTTATTTGGTACAAGGAAAATTCCAGATTGGATGCTATAAGAGAAAAGGAATTTTGTGCAGGTTATGCATTTTCACATGAAGAAATCGTGCAGTATATTATGACAATTATTCCGCAAGAAGAAGTCATTGTGGAAGCTACGAGAAAATCTGTTGTCAGTTTTCCAGAAATCGCTATCCGTGAGTTGCTGGCAAATGCTATGATACATCAGGATCTTCAGCAAAGGGGAACGAATCCAATGGTGGAGGTGTTTAAAAATCGAATCGAGTTTTCAAATGCCGGAGCACCATTGGTGGCAATCGAAAGAATTGTAGATTCGGTGCCAGTATCCAGAAATGAAAACATTGCCGGATTTATGCACAAATGTGGTATTTGTGAGGAGCGTGGCAGTGGTTATGATAAGATTGTTGAAGCAACCGGTAAAAATGAGCTGCTTGCTCCGAGAATTGAAAATCAGAATAATCAATTCACAAAAGCAATATTGTTTGCAAAAGTACCATTTGAATTAACTACCAAAGAAGATCGGATGCGGACTTGCTATATGCAGGCGTGTCTAGCATATGTCAATTTTGAAGGTATTTCTAATTCAGATATTCGAAAAATATTTGGTCTGGGAGAAAAAGAGAAGGCCAAGGCATCAAGACTTCTTACCAGTGCTGTCGAAGGTGGATATATTAAAGTAATGGACCCGGATACAGCACCAAGATATAAAAAGTACATTCCATATTGGGCATAATTTAAGTTTCGCTAAGTTTCACCTATATAAGCATGTGAGAGAATCTTAATAGAAAAATATGCAAAAAAGGCACTGAAAACAATGGATTATCGGTTTTTCAGTGCCTTTTCCTTGAGTAAAAAGAAAAAAATATAATAAATTTAAGTTTTGCTAAGTTTCACTAAGCTCTACTCGCTTGATTTCCGCCACTGTTTCGACGGTTCCCGTTTACCACAATCATCACAGGTCTGTGGCCAGTTGATTTTCCATTCAAAATATTCATCTCTGGTAATCGCACCAGATGTCAGTTCTTCTTTTCTAAGTGTCCATTCTTTTAGAAAATCATTGAGAATCCCATAATTAAACCACATACCAATAGGCGGATGAGCAGGCCAACTATCAGAATCATGGTAGCGGATAGCGGTATCGCCACTGGAATTTGATTTTTCGCTTGGATAAGTCTCTAATTGAAAGAGATTAATCATGCCAGGATTAAATTCGTCAATCCAGAACAGGATTTCCATCAGTTCAGAAGCATTCATCGTAGTTGGCTCATGCAGTGTCAGTGGATTCACATCCAAAATCTTAGCCATTTCAGTAACCAGATCTTTACGGGGAACCCGGTAATTAGTTTCATATTGGGCAAGGCGGTTTGCACCTTTATCGCCCCAGCCAAGAGCTGCACCGAGTTCTGCCTGTGTCATATTCCGGAATGTCCGGATTTTTTTTATTTTATCACCAATTGTCATATCAGATTTCCTGCTTTCTATTTGATAATTCCATTTTACTATCAAAATCTCAGAATGTAAACAGAAACATTCGCAACTAAGCGAATAAAATGTTTGACATTAACATTAAAGCGAACTATAATAACAGAACAGTAAAGTTCGCATTAAAGCGAAAGTAAAAGCTGAAATGTAAATATTTTGTGAATTATCGCAAAAGCAGGTTGGTAAATCGCTTCTGTCAGGCTTTATTAGTGAAAGGATTTTTTAAAATTCCAAAAATCGAATAACATTTTACCCTCGCAGGGCTGTATAGATGAGGGGATATTTAAAATCCTTCTTGTACCTTGAAAATTGAATGAGCTGTACACCATATTTTCCTTTATAGAAAATGTAGCTAACACAGATGCCAAGATCCATAGCTTTTTATGGGGAGCGTTGAAGATACTCCGGAAACGGTCGGTATGTTTGGAAAGAAGCTGCTGACATTCAGAATAATTCTGATAGAGGTTGATTGTAACATTGACAGCAGGTGTATGAATGGAAGCCAACACGCCGAACGGAATGGAAAATCATCGTAAGAAGTCTAAACAAAAAGTAGAGTGTACTGACAACGGGCATAACCGCTGTCTGGGAGGTGATGCAGAAGAATACGAAGGAAAGGAGGTATGTGCATCATGAGAAAAACAACAGAGTATAAGGCTGAGAACCGTCTGACGGTAGATATTGAAGGATTAATGGCAATGTTATCCTGCGGAGAAGTAACTGCAAAGAAAATTGCAGATTATGCAGAAGCAAGAGTGATTATTGGAAGACGTGTTCTTTATAACGTGGATAAGATAAAAAAATATCTTGATGCAATGGCAGTGTAATGAAAGATGAGAAGATAAAATACAACAACTTTCCTTCGGAATGAAAAGTAAAAAAGGGAAAATATTCCTGTAAAACAGGCAAATAAAAATTAGCATTTTGCAGGAATTTACCCTTGGAAATCATAAAATATTATGTTAATCTGTGAGCAGATATCAGACAGTAAATGACTGATACCGACAGGACAAAAATCATTCCGAATAACGAAAAATGAAGTGAAAGGAATGATGATATGGCAAGAAAAGATAATAAAGGCAGAAATTTAAAAACAGGTGAATACCAGCGTCCGGATGGACGTTATGAGTATCGCTACAAGGATGAAATTACCGGAAAGCGTAATTCGGTTTATGCAGCTGATCTGGCGAGTCTGCGAGAAATGGAAAAGAAGATCAATAAGGATATGGATGATCTGCTTATTACAGACGCCTCAGTCAAGAAGCTGACCGTAAATACGTTGTTTGAGCGATACATGGCAACAAAGAATATCAAGGAAAGAACGAAAAAGAATTATATTCGTATGTGGGACTATCGGATACGAAATACTTTGGGAAACATTCGTGTTGTGGATTTTAAGACATCTCACATAAGGACGTTCTTTTCCGCATTGTCAGATGAAGGACTGGCACACAGTACAATCAAAGGCCTTTATGGCTTATTGAATCCCAGTTTTGAACTGGCAGTGGAAGATGGGATTATCCGTAAGAATCCGGTAACTGGAACACTTGGAGATTATGGGGCTCCGGCAAAAGAGAAAGAAGCACTGACATTGGAACAGCAGGAAAAACTTCTGAAGTTTGTTGAACAGAGTAATGTGTATAAGCCTCATCTTCCAATGATGCAGGTTATGTTTGGGGCTTGCCTGAGAGTGAGTGAAACCATTGGATTAACCTGGTCAGATGTGGATATGAAGAATCGGGAGATCCATGTAGGTGGACAGCTTGTATATTATGAAGGTGATGAAGGATATTGTTTTCATGATTCAGAAACCAAAACGGATGCAGGAATCAGAGACATTCCTATGACACAGATGGTATATGATGCGTTCCGTAAACAGAGAGAGCTGAACTTGATGCTTGGTTTGCAGAGTAATGTAGAGATCGGTGGACGCAGTGGATTCATCTTCAATACAAAGCATGGACGTCCAATCATGCCGGCGGGAGTGAACAGCTTTCTGAAAAATATTGTCAATGCCTATAATAAGAAAGAAAGCAAACTGGCAGAAGAAGAGAAGCGAGAGCCGGAGCTGATGCCGCCTATTTCATCGCATACCCTTCGTCATACGGGATGTACCAGACTGGGTGAGAACAATGTCAATCCCAAAGTTATGCAGTATGTGATGGGCCATTCAGATGCACAGATCACAATGAATGTCTACAATCATATTGCAGAGAAGTCTCATGTGGAGAACGAGATGTCTAAAATGAACTTGCCAGAAACCGTACCTGCTGTGGTATAAACCATAAGCCGTTGTCGTAAAATGTGGTAAGAAAATCAGACGAATATATTTTTCCAAGAATTTGTGGTAAAAATGTGGTCAAATCAAGAAAATCGAGTGCGAAAGCAAGTGAAAAATCCCTGTGAAGCCCGTAAAATCAAGGCTTCACAAAATCTTCACAAAATAATTAGCACTCACCTCTTGACAGTGCTAATAATAAGTGTTATATTACAACTAGAACAAAGGAAGGGGAACAAAAAGAGAACAAAGAAATAAGTTCTATGAGATTCCTGATAACCTAAGTTCCAAAGAAACAAGGTAAAGATGCATAACTGAGAGTCCATCACATGTAGATGGACGGTATAGAAAAGGAGAGATGACTTATGTTGATGCCTAGTATTTTTGGAGAAAATTTATTTGATGACTTTTTTGGAGATTTTCCATTTTATTATGATGACAGAGCAATGAAAGATACAGAGAAGAAACTTTACGGACGCAGAGCCAGCCATATAATGAAAACCGATATCAAGGAAACTGATAAAGGCTATGAACTGGTCGTAGATCTTCCGGGATTTACCAAAGATGAAGTAAAGGCTGATCTGGAGAATGGTTATCTGACTATCAGTGCAGAGAAAGGCCTGGATAAAGATGAGCAGGAGAAAGAGACAGGACGTTATATCCGTAAGGAACGTTACGCAGGTGCCTGTAGCCGTAGCTTCTATGTAGGTAAAGAAGTTGAGAAAGAAGACATTAAAGCAGAATTCAAACATGGTATCCTCACATTATTTGTACCAAAGAAAGAAGCAAAACCAGCAGTAGAACAGAAGAAAACAATTGCCATTGAAGGCTGATGAATAAATATTCTGACTGACCCGTTAAGGGTCAGCCAGAGATTAAAAACAGATATAAAAATAAAAGCTTACACTAAAAGATTGAAGATAAAAGGTTGAAAAAACCTGTAAAGATAGATTTGGAAAGTAAATCTGATGAACAGATTTGACATATATAAAATATATTAGAAAAGGAGATATGACTTATGTTAATGCCTAGTATTTTTGGAGAAAATTTATTTGATGACTTTTTTGGAGATTTCCCATTCTATTATGATGACAGAGCAATGAAGGATGCAGAGAAGAAACTTTATGGACATAAAGCAAATCATGTAATGAAAACTGATATCAAGGAAATGAATAACGGATACGAACTGATTGTAGATCTTCCAGGATTTAAGAAAGATGAAGTTCATGCAGCACTTGAAAATGGTTATCTGACCATCAGTGCAGAGAAAGGCCTGGATAAAGATGAGAAGGAAAAAGAGACAGGACGTTATATCCGCAGAGAACGTTATGCAGGTGCCTGCAGTCGTAGCTTCTATGTAGGTAAGGAAGTACATCAGGACGACATCAAAGCAGAATTCAAACATGGTATCCTGACATTATTTGTTCCGAAGAAAGAAGCAAAGCCAGCAGTGGAACAGAAGCACAGCATCTCCATTGAAGGATAATAGATGTTAAGTTACAGCAACGGGAGGTCAAATCTTTTGGCTTCCCGTTGTTTGCATAATGAGGATTGCAGAAATATGAAGTCAGGAATGATTGCGTTAGAATGTGTTTATGAGGGAAGGTGATGATATTGAAAAGAGACTACTATGAAGTTCTTGGCGTGAACAAAAACGCAGATGCAGCAACGATTAAGAAAGCATACAGAAAACTGGCAAAGAAATATCATCCGGACAGTAATGAGGGAAATGCTTCGGCAGCAGAGCATTTTAAGGAAGTAAATGAAGCCTATGATGTTCTGAGTGATGAGAAGAAACGTAAACTGTATGATCAGTTTGGCCACGCTGCTTTTGAAGAAGGTGCCGGTAATTATGGAAACGCACAGGGAAGCCCGTTTGGCAGTGGTTTTGGCGGAGCACAGGGCAATCCTTTTGGCGGCGGTTTCCATGGCTCGTACAGTGATGGCAATGGTTATCATGAATATCATTTTGAGAATGGCGAAGATATGGATGATATCTTAAAGAACATCTTTGGTGGTGGATTTAAGAAGAGTAAATCATCAGGTGGTTTTGGAAGCAGCGGCTTCGGTGGCAGTGGATTTCATGGAAGTGGTTTTGGTGGATTCGGAAGCAATGGAACTGGCGGCTTCGGCAGTGGCTTTGGTACAGGTGGAAGTGATTTTGGCAGTCATGGCTTTAGTGGTTCTTACAGCAGTAAAGGTGAGGATCTTCATGCGGAGGTTACTGTCAGCTTTGATGAAGCTGCTTTTGGCGGTAAGAAGGTTATCCGCCTGCAGAGCAGCAATGGTGGCGTCCAGAATTACGAAGTCAATATTCCGGCAGGTATTGAATCCGGTAAATCTATCAGACTTAAAGGAAAAGGATATCCGGGAGTCGGCGGAGGTGAAGCCGGTGATCTGCTTCTGAAAGTAAATGTTCAGGATAAACCTGGATATAAACGGGAAGGCAGAGATATTTACACAACTGTAAATATCCCATTTACAACAGCAGTATTTGGCGGTGAGGCGAAGGTTCACACTATTTACGGTGATGTTCTCTGTAACATTAAACCAGGTACTCAGTCCGGAACGAAGATACGTCTGAGAGGCAAAGGTATCGTTGCAATGAATAATCCGTCGGTACACGGTGATGAATATGCAACTGTACAGATTGAAGTTCCGACAAATCTGACACCGGAAGCAAGACGGAAACTGAAAGAATTTGAGCAGGAATGTAATGGAAGCCGCAGAAGCCGTGGATTTGGCAGCGGGAGTGCGGCGTGAAGAGTAATCAGAAATATTTTTGAGAATATAGTGAAGCAATTTTACAGAGAAACGAAAAGGATACATGCACAGTAACATTACCGTGTATGTATCCTTTTAGCATAATAGGGAAAAATATTCTATGAGCTTTTTCTGATATAGAATATTGTTTATCTGGGTTCTTTTCCATCACGGAAGAGCATCATCATTTCCTTGGTCAGGCTGATATTATTGCCCTGATCCGGGATTTTGTCACGTTCTACCCACTGTGCCATGGAGAGCTCTTCATGGTCAACGGTCAGGGTATCATCGCCGTCCACATCACAGAAGAATCCGAAAAGCAGGGTACCGCTGAAGGACCATGGCTGGCTTTTGTAATAGCGGAGATTCTTTACCTTAAGGCCAACTTCCTCCATTACTTCTCTGTGAACAGTTTCTTCAATGGTTTCTCCGATTTCTGCAAAGCCTGCGATAAGGGCGTAACGCTTAAATCTGCGGCCCTCATATTTGGAAAGAATGATTTTATCTCCGTTTGTGATTCCTACGATTACTGCAGGACACAGGACAGGGTACTCCTGATTGCCGCAGGAAGGGCATTCCATCATACGTTCTTTTTGGCTGTGCAGCATTGGTTTTCCACAGCAGCCGCAGAACCGGCGCTTGCTGTACCACTGGAAAAGCTGATGTCCTGTAACTCCTGCAAATGCCAGATGCTGTGGCCGGGCTGTCCGAAGATTTCGTATATCCTGGAATTCGTAATCTGGAAGAAGGGTGGTATCCAATTCCGGGATCAGATAGAAACGCTGATCATCGATAGAAAACAGATAAATGTACTTGCTGTAGAGATTTGAAACTTTTTCCTCCAGATCCTGAAAACGTGGAAAATAAATATCTGCTTCCCGTTCCTGATGTGGAAGAAGAATACTGCCTTTTTCGTAGGCAAGGATAAAACTGTTCTTATCCGGGGCAGAAGGTTTGTATTCGTTGTGGTAAGTGTGTGGTGCGATATCCTGAATCATAGTAATGTTCCTTTTCTGTTACTGCCACCGCAGAGTTGTTCTGTGAAATATATTACAGGTGCGGAAGTGAGCAGTAATCTATTATTTATTAAATGAGCAGGCAATCCTGCAGGCAGGATTGCCTGTACATAGTATATTACGGCAGTTTTAGAAAAACAAGAGAAGATGTCCAATTGCTACAGGCAATCTAGAATGAATTGTTATTGTTCACTGGTGATATCCCGCGAGGTGTTTTTTGTGAGCGAAGGTCACAGAAAACCCGAGACATACCGCGCGAATTTATGCGATTAGCATAAATTAAGTTTGCGAAGCAAACGATACTCCTTGGGCATTGCACAAGGAGGTTCATATTTCCTGCATCGCGAAGCGTGTTGCTGAGAACGGAGTGAACAGTAACATAAGAAATACTGAAAAAAATAAAAAACGTATTGCACTTTGAAAATGAGAGTGGTATAATCAACTTAACAAATTGGTAATACCAAAAAACGAAATGAGTAATACTTGAATGGAGGGATTTTACAGTTATGGGATATGTAAAATGGAGTTATGACACATTAAATACTTTTTGCCACGACGTATTTCGTAAATTTGGTTTTAATGAAGAAGAGACGAATATCATCAAGGATGTTTTGCTTACCGCAGATCTGTACGGGATTGAAAGCCATGGAATGCAGAGAATGGTAAGATATGATAAAGGAATTGAGAAGGGAACCATCCATCCGGATGCGAAACCTGAGGTCGTATTTGAGACACCTGTATCAGCAGTGATCGACGGACATGACGGTATGGGACAGCTGATTTCCCATTTTGCAATGGAGAAAGCTATTGAGAAGGCGAAGAAAACAGGTGTTGGATTTGTATCTGTAAGAAACTCCAATCATTTCGGTATTGCAGGATATTATGCGGAAATGGCTTCCAAACAGGGCTTACTTGGTATGGCATGTACCAACTCGGAAGCAATCATGGTACCTACCTTTGGACGAAAAGCAATGCTTGGTTCCAATCCCATTGCAGTGGCAATGCCGGCAGAACCTTATCCATTCCTTTTTGACTGCTCCACAACAGTAGTTACCAGAGGAAAACTGGAAATGTATAATAAGATGGGAAAACCACTTCCACAGGGCTGGGCTCTGGGAGCAAATGGTCAGGAAAGCACAGATGCCCCGGATGTACTTGCCAATATTGTTGCCAAGAAGGGCGGCGGAATCATGCCACTTGGTGGTAATAAAGAGGTAAACGGAAGTCATAAGGGTTACGGTTATGGAATGCTCTGCGAGATTTTCAGCTCCATCTTTTCCATGGGTGTTACTTCTGATAAATGCTGTACATTTAAAGACAAGACAGGTATCTGTCATGGATTTGCTGCCATTGATCCCGCAATCTTCGGAAATGCAGATGATATCAGGGCACATTTTTCCGAATATCTGGAAACTCTTCGTCAGAGTCCAAAGGCAGAAGGCGCAGAGCAGATTTATACTCATGGTGAGAAGGAAGTATTTGCAGAAAAAGAGCGCAGAGAGAATGGCATTCCTGTAAATGACAACACAATGGTTGAGCTTGCCAACCTCTGCAATTATTTGAAGGTTGATTTTGGCTCTTACTTCAAGGGCTATGAACTGCCGAAGGACAGTAAGTTCTTTAGTGGTAATTATTAAATAAGCGCCCATCATGCTGATAACCATAACTATAGAATATATCATATAAAATTACTTTTTTTGAGACGCCCGTTTATCAGCATGTGGAAATAAAAAGAAACTGCATAATCAGATACGACCGGTAGAATTTACAGATCGTATCTGATATGCAGTTTTTTGTTTCCTTTAATTTTCTTCAGTATTCTTCGGACAGTTATGAGCATTCATGTCATCGTTGTCTGTCATAAGATATTTGCGGATCGCAAACAGAACTGCGATACTGAGTACGCCAAGAAGAGTTTCTGCTGGCCCGAGGTGTTCGACTACCATCTGACGTGCTGTGGCAAACATCAGAACCTCAACAACTGTCTGTGCGGAATGCTGGCAGAGCATTTTTACAAATTCCACGCCTACTACCAGAGACAAAGCCTGGGAAAGGAAAGTGCTGAAAAATTCTGTATCCATGGACATAACAGAAGTATCTGCAACCTCCATGATCAGCCGGAAGCCTGCCAGTGCGATCACCAGCAGAATTACCATAGAAAGAGCAATTTCCGCGTAGCGTGAAATATTGTAAATGATTGTGTTAAAGTGTTTACGAATGTTATGGTTAACCTGTCGTTTGGGGCTCATAACTGTGAGTCCTTTCTGTTTTGTTGTATATAGTGAATGTAAAGAAGCGTAACTGTTTATAGTGTTACGAAAAAGATTAATATAAATAATCTTTATTTACATAACCATATTTGCAGAGTTTCTGGGAGTAAATATACCAGTACTGTGCATCAGTTGTATCCACAAGCTGAACTGTATCGCCGGAATATAACTGTCCGATCTCGTTGGAAGAGTCGTAAGCCTTCGCAGAGCGCAGAGCCAGATAACCGGTAGCAACACTGACTGTTCTGGTGGCATATGTGGTTGTTCCGCCAATCAGATAATCTTTATTTACATATCCGTTTTTTCCTAACTTCTGAGAGTAAACGTACCAGTACTGGGAATCGCTGGTGTCGATAAGCTGAACTGTATCGCCGGAATACAGCTGTCCGATCTCATTGGAGGAATCATAAGCTTTTGCGGAACGCAGAGCCAGATAACCCTTGGCAACACTGACAGTCCTTGAATCTCCGGAAGAACTCTGTGCACTGGCAGCAGTATCGCCACTGTAATATAAGTAATCTTTATTTACATAGCCGGATAAGTTCAGTTTCGGAGAATAGACATACCAGTACTGAGGATCACTGCTGTCAGAAACTGTTACTGTATCACCGGAGTATAACTGTCCGATCTCGTTAGAAGAGTCATAAGCCTTTGTAGAACGCAGAGCCAGATAACCTTTGGCAACACTGACAGTATAAGAACCGGACGAACTTGTCGGCTGTGATGAGAGGAAATACAGGTAATCGTTATTTACGTATCCGGATTTGTTCAGTTTTGGAGAATAGACGTACCAGTAATCACTGGTGGTATATTCTGTAACTTCAACAGTATCACCGGAATACAGCTCGCCGATCTCGTTGGAGGAATCATAAGCCATGGCAGAGCGCAGAGCCAGATACCCTTTACTTACACCTACCTGATAAGTGTCAGATGCCATAACGATCTGTGAGCTGCAGGGTACAGATACAGCAGCAATCGTAGCTGCAAGAATCATGGGAATTGCAATATTTTTTCTTTTTTTCATAGTGAACCCCTCCTTTGGGTTATTATGTACTCTGAGAGTACATTATTTAATTATAGTAATCGTAAATCGTTCTGCTTAAGGTAGCGATCGTATTCTGTGCGGAACCGGCACTTGAGAGATTCTGGGACATAAATACGATTACTACGTCATTTTTGGAATCATAGATGATTCCGGCATCATTTTCCACGTTGTCAAGTTCTCCGGTTTTATTTGCGGTTTTGACTCCTTCCGGAAGCTGTGCGGGAATTTTGTTACAGCGTGTCTGTGCCTTGAGCAGATTAAACATATCAGCGGCATGGGTGTAGCCGGATGTATCCTGTTTATAAATCTCCTGCAGGAGATGACCACAGTCTCCTACAGATGTGTAGTTATCATCATTCTCATTGCTGGCAAGGAGCATACGTCCCATGTGAGTCTGGTCATAGCCATGTGCCTGGCAGAAGCTGTTGACAGCCTGCATACCTGCTGTGGAATCACCGCCGCCAAGATAAGTTGTCAGGGTATTGGCTGCATCGTTATCGCTGACTGTGATCATGGAGTACAGATTGGAGTCTACAGAATCACTGCCGTATTGTCCGGTTATCTGATCATAATTCTCGTAGACAGCTCCCATGATATAGAGCTTGATCAGGCTTGCAGCCTGCATTTTCTGATCATTAAGACTGCCCTCGGTTCCATTTACAAGATCGGATATGAAAACAGCCCAGGTTCCGTTTTCAGCGGGAAGCTGACTCTGAACCTGTTTTAAAATTGTCTCCAGTTTCTCATCTGTGACCGGTTCTGAAGATGTGCCTGCCCCGGAACCGTTAAAGACGCTTTCAGAACTCTCTGAAGATGAAGAAGGGGAAAGCATTCCCTGACCTTCTACGGATGTTCCTGCGGCCTCTGCATTTTCAGCAGCATGACTGCTGTATGCAGGAGTAACAAGAAGGCTGAGCGATAGCAGAGGTATTAATAATTTTTTTGAAAACATTGCGTTCACCACCTGTTAAATATTTACTGTAAAACATTCGAAATCTGTTGATCTGTTATATAAATCGTATTTCTTCATGTTTAGATAAATCAGGTTTAAAAGTCTTATTGTGCAGGCACAAATGATTTTTAAAATCTGATATCTGTATGTACAAAATTATACAGTGTTTAGAGTTGTGTTACAAGTGTATTTACGGTTGATTTTAATATTATATGGCTGCCGGTTACTGTTGGCACAATACTTGAGATGCATTCATACAATTTGTAGGAATGCGGGCGTGAAAAATCCGCATATCTGATTATATATTTTGGATTGTATAAATGCTACAATAAAATCATCAGAAACGAGATAAAGAACGACAAATTAAACAAATAAATGTGGGAATGTGGGGGCATTTTCATATTGCATGAGGAGGTAGATTATATGTTAACACCGAAACAGAATATGCTGGAAGTTATAAAAGGCGGAAATCCTGACAGATTTGTTAATCAGTATGAAGCAGTACAGCTTCTTTTTCATCCGTTTATGTTTACAAACCCGCTGCTTCAGCCGGGACAGGAAAATGTAGTGAATGCATGGGGGGTAACCAATACTTTCCCGAAAGGAGTTCCGGGTTCTTTTCCTGTACATACTCCTGACAAGATCGTGGTAAAGGATATTGAAGACTGGAAAGACTATGTACATGCACCGTCTTTGAAATTTACCCAGGATCAGTGGGATATGGTGAAGGCTCAGTATGATGCAGTTGACGGAGAACAGGCATTTAAAGCAGCTTTCGTTGCACCGGGATTATTTGAGCAGACTCATCATCTGTGTGAGATCAGTAATGCGTTGGTTTATTATATTACTAATCCGGATGAAATGCATGATCTGATCAAATATCTGACAGAGTGGGAACTGGAACTTGCTGAAGGTATCTGTTCCAACCTTCATCCTGATGCATTATTCCATCATGATGACTGGGGTGGACTGGACAGTACATTTATGAGTCCTGCAATGTTTGATGAATTTTTACTTGAGCCATATAAAGAAATTTACGGATATTATCACAGTCATGGCGTTGAGCTGGTTATCCATCATTCTGACAGTTACGCAGCAACACTGGTTCCTTCTATGATTGAGATGGGGATCGATGTATGGCAGGGATGTATGGAAACCAATAATCTTCCGGAACTGATCAGGAAATATGGCGGAAAGATCAGCTTCATGGGCGGTATCGAAAATCGTGCAGTTGATTTTGAGGGCTGGACAGATGAGAATTGTGATGCAGTGGTACGTCGTGTCTGCGAAGAATGTGGAAACAAATACTTTATTCCATGTATCGCTCAGGGTGGTCCTGGTTCTGTTTATCCGGGTGTTTATAAATCTCTCTGTGATTCCATTGACAAGCTGAATGAAGAGAAATTTGGCATTAAGGCATCTGAATCTACAAGGCTTCCATGGCAGATTATGTTCTGATCTCAGGTATTTGTCAGTGGCAAAACGGAATACAAATATCTGTCCGACATTTAGATGAAATTTCAGGTGTTGCAGAGGATGATGCTATGGAGGTGTTTGAAAATGATTATTATTGGTGAGAAAATTAATGGTTCTATCCCGATCGTTGCAGAAGCGATCGCAAAAAGAGACTCTGAATTTATTAAAGAAAGAGCAAAGCTTCAGGCGGAAAGCGGAGCTACTTATATTGACTGTTGCGCTTCTGTTCCGGAAGCGGAAGAAGTGGAAACATTGAAATGGATGATCGACTGTATCCAGGAGGTTACAGATCTTCCAATCTCAATTGACAGCCCGAGTCCGGATGTTCTGGCACAGGCTTATAAGTTCTGTAAGAAACCTGGAATTTTTAATTCTGTATCAGGAGAGGGACATAAGATTGATACGATTTTCCCGATCATGGCTGAGCCGGGAAATGAGGGATGGCAGGTAATTGCGCTGCTGAGTGACAATACAGGTATTCCGAAATGTGCAGCAGATCGTCTGAAAGTTTTTGACAAGATCATGGCGAAAGCGAAAGAGTACGGAATTGCTCCGGACAGGATTCACATTGATCCGCTGGTTGAGATGCTTTGTACTTCTGAGGATGGTATTGCAACGAATATTGAGACGATCACAAGTGTACGTGAGCAGTATCCGACCATTCATATTACGGCAGCAATCAGTAATATTTCCTTTAATCTGCCGGTTCGTAAGCTGATTAATTACGGGTTCCTGGTACTGGCAATGAATGCAGGACTGGACAGTGGAATTATGGATCCGACAAATAAGGATATGCTTGGACTGGTTTATGCAACAGAAGCATTACTTGGTCTGGATGATTATTGTATGGAATATATAGGGGCTTACAGAGAAGGCTTAATTGGTACAACAAAGAAGAAGTAGGTTGAATCTGTAGAAACTGTGTAAATGAATTAAGTGGTTGGAATCTGAAATTGAGAAATAACAGGAGGATTTGATTATGTCTAAGATAAATGAAGTTGCGGAATTAGTTGAAAAAGGGAAAGCGAAATTAGTAGGACCGGCTGTACAGGAAGCCATTGATGAGGGTGATGATCCGGTTGCGATTCTGAATGATGGTATGATCAGTGCGATGTCTGTAGTTGGTGAGAAATTCAAAAATGGTGAGATCTTTGTTCCGGAGATGCTGGTTGCAGCTCGTGCTATGAAGAAAGGTGTTGAGGTTCTGAAACCGCATCTGGCATCTGGTTCTACAGGTGCACTTGGTAAGGTTATCATTGCTACGGTTTCCGGTGACCTTCATGATATTGGTAAGAATCTGGTTGCCATGATGATCGAGAGTGCCGGATTTGAGGTGATCGATCTTGGAGTCGATGTTCCGGCGGCTAAGATTATTGAGTGCTATAAAGAGAATCCGGATGTTAAGATCATTGCTCTTTCTGCGCTGCTGACTACTACTATGCCGGCTCTGAAGGAGACTGTTGAGGCGTTGAATGCGGCGGATTTCAGAGGTAATATTAAGGTTATGGTTGGCGGAGCGCCGATTACAGAAGCTTTTGCTGAGGAAATTGGTGCTGACGGATATTCTGATGATGCGGCTAGTGCGGCGTCACTGGCTAAGAAGTTGGCAGCCTGATCTGATTGCTTGTGCGGGTTTAGTATAACATGAAAATATTATGAGGGGACTGCTCTGGGGAGTGGTCCTTTCGTGTATTTTGGGATTTTTTGGAGTGTGTTATAATGGGAAAAAGGGGACGCTCAGAAAAATATTTTATTTCATGTGCGGTTTCGGGGTCTAAGATATTCTAAGTTCTCAGAAATCTGCTAAAGGCATGAGCAGCCTTCTCAAACTCGCTCCGTTGCAAACTTCGCTCAGACAGTGATACAGTCTGCTCATAACGCAGATTTCTGAGAACTAAGAATATCTAAGACCCCTGCAAATGCACATGAAATAAAATATTTTTCTGAGCTGGCTGTTGGGTGTTGTGATGATTGGATTGGATATGTGGGAGGTTTTTATGGCTTGGGTTAAATTTGTGCGTGAGGATATTGAGATAGAGGTGGAGGATGGGATATCGGTACTGGAGGCGGAGATTCAGGCAGGACTGAGGCCGGATGCGCCTTGTGGCGGGCTGGGGAAATGTGGGAAGTGTCTGGTTAAGATTAATGGTGAAGTTGTTAAGGCGTGTCAGGTGCGGATTGGTGAAGGTGAGACTTGTGTAGTGGAGACATTGGACAGGGCTGGCAATGAGAAGATTTTAACGGATGGATTTAACAGAGAAGTTGTGTTTGAACCGGGACTACGGATGGCTCAGGTTGAGTTGGAGAAGGCGAAAACAGGGGAGAAGCGGTCGGACTGGCAGAGGCTGCTGGATACGCTGGCGGAGACAGATGGTGAGGTTGAGCCGGGGCAGATGGAGGTGGATCTGAAGCTGGCGGGTGAATTGTATGGGATGCGCAGGGATTCTGATGAATGGTATGTGATTTACAGTAGACGGCGGATTCTGGAAATGAGGAAGGAAGCTGGTCGGAGGTGTCTGGCAGCGTTTGATATTGGGACGACTACCATTGCGGGGTATTTGCTGGATGGTGCGGATGGGAGGACTCTGGCAGTTGAGAGCAGGATGAATCCGCAGGTGCAGTATGGTGCGGATGTGATCATGCGGGCGAATTATGCGCTGGAGCATGGAACAGAAGCGTTAAGTATGTGTGTTCGGAAAGCAGTTAATGAGATGTTGGGAAGTCTGGCAGAGGATGCAGGGATAAGGAGAGAGGATGTTTTTCAGGTGTGTGTTGTGGGAAATACCTGTATGCATCATCTGTTTCTGGGGATTTCTCCGGCTTCGCTGGTACATGCGCCCTATACTCCGGCTGTGAGTGAGAGGCTGGTGCTGAATGCGGGGGATTATGGTCTGGCTGTGCAGGAGCGTGCAGAGTTGATCATGCTTTCGGATATTGCAGGATATGTGGGAGCGGATACCTGTGGATGTCTGCTGGCTATCAGGCAGGATCAGCAGGAAGAGATTTCTCTGATGATCGATATTGGAACGAATGGTGAGATGGTTCTGGGAAACAGGGAGCGGCTGGTGACCTGTTCTACTGCGGCCGGGCCTGCTTTTGAGGGTGCGAAGATTGAGTGTGGAATGCGTGGCGCGGCCGGGGCTGTGGATCATGTGAAGTATGAGGAGGGGAAGTGGAACTATACAACTGTTGGGAATAAGCCGGCGGTTGGTTTGTGTGGTTCGGGATTGATCGATCTGGTGGCGGGTCTTCTGGATGCTGGAATGCTGGATGAGAATGGTGTGCTGAGAAGCGGACAGGAGAAGCAAGGTGTGTTTATTCTGGTACCGCCAGAGCGGGGCGGTAATGAGAGAGGAGTTTATCTGACTCAGAAGGATCTCGGAGAGGTTCAGCTTGCGAAAGCTGCGATTGCAGCGGGAATTCAGATGCTTATGGAGCGGCTTGGGATTACAGAAGATGATATCTGTTCGGTATATATTGCAGGTGCTTTTGGCAACTATATGGATCCGGCCAGTGCCGGGAAGATTGGCTTGCTTCCGGCGACGCTTGTGAAGAAAGTGAAACCAGTGGGAAACGCTGCTGGTGAGGGTGCGAAGATCGCACTTGTGAATGAGAAGGAAATGCTGGAGATGGATGAGCTGGTGAGAAAGATTGAATTCGTTGAGCTGGCTGCTTCGGCTGATTTTCAGGATCATTTTATTGATGAACTGGGATTTGAGACAGGTGAATGACTTTATCCGCCTGATGAGGTTGCTATAGATTATACAAGAGAGTAAGGGGTTAGATTATGGATATAAAAAAAATAGAGCAAATGGGAATGGAGCAGGGGTTTTCGCATGTGGTGTTGCTGGATTGTGATACGATTGAGCTGAAGCCGGAGGTTCGACAGATGTGTGCAGCGGATACCTGTCATAAGTATGATAAGTGCTGGAGCTGTCCTCCGGGATGTGGCTCTCTTGAGGAATGTGAAGCGAAAGTCCGGCAGTATAAGTATGGGATTATTGTTCAGACAGTTGGTGAATTGGAGGATATTTTTGATGGCGAGGGAATGATGGAAACGGAAGCCAGACATAAGGAGTATTTTGTGGAATTTGAGAAGAAACTTCGGGAGATTTATCCGGATATGCTGGCGATTGGTGCGGGATGCTGTACGAAATGTAAGGTCTGTACTTATCCGGATGCTCCATGCAGGTTTCCGAAACAGGCTTTCTCATCGATGGAGGCTTACGGGATGCTGGTAACACAGGTCTGCCAGGCCAATGAGCTACAGTATTATTATGGGGATTGTACGATTGCTTATACGAGCTGTTACCTTCTGGAATAACATTTTAGCCGAATCAGGTAAGTCCCCTGTGGAGCAGTTATTTGGTGTAGCGAAGCGGATTACGAATATCTGCTTGATTTAAATCAAGTAAATTCTCTGGTTACTGTTCACTGGTAATATCCCGCGAGGTGTTTTTTGTGAGCGAAGGTCACAGAAAACCCGAGATATACCGCGCGAATTTATGCGATTAGCATAAATTCTGTGCATCGCGAAGCGTGTTACTGAGAACGGAGTGAACAGTAACATTCTCTGTGGAGGTTGCGGAAGGGGAAGTCAGTTTTCGTTGTAAATAACAGTGAGATATGATAAAATACAGATATTGAAAGCGCAGAGCGTGTTTGAAAAAACAAAAAATCCTTCGCCGCAGGGCGGGGGATTTTTGGCAGAAGGTATTAAGGGTGGCTTGAGGATATGACAGTACTGGAACAGTTAAGAAAAACAATTGAAGACGGACATCCGGGGGAGACAGAGAAGTTGGTGAGGGAGGCATTGAAGCAGCATATTCCTGCAGGGCGGATTGTGGAAGAGGCCATGACTCCGGCTATGCGAACAGTGGGGGAGAATTACAAATCCAATGGTGCGGATATTATTAAAATTCTGGCAGCAGCCCGAAGTGTGCGCAAGGGTTTTGAATTGTTGGAGGAACAGGACTCGCAGTTTGGCAGGAGGAATATCGGAACTGTGATCCTTGGAACGGTGGAAGGTGATCTGCATGATGTAGGTAAGAATCTGGTTGCGATCATGTTTCGTAGTGCCGGATTTAAGGTGATCGATCTGGGAGTGGATATTTCTGAGAAGCAGTTTCTGCGTGCAGTGAAGCAGAATCCTGATGTGTCGATCGTGTGTATCTCCTCGCTTTTGAGTACTTCAATCCCGGAGATGGAGCAGGTGGTGAAGTCTCTGAAACGAAGCAGCAGTAAGCATAAATTTAAGATTATGGTTGGTGGAGGTGCAGTAACGGAGCAGCTGGCGAAGAATATGGGAGCAGATGCCTATACAGAGAACTGTATTGAGGCTGTGGAAGTTGCGAAGACGTTTATTGTGTGAGAACCGGGCTGACAGGTGCGTATAAGAAAGACATAATGTGAGTTAAATTGCTATAGAATTGACTGGTAAAATAGGTGCTTCAATTATGTGACAGGAGGATTGTAGACTTGCAGCTGTCATCAGTTTATTTATATGAAAAAATAAAAGAGAAATATGAAATTACGGAAAGGGGAACTTTATCCGGTTCAGACGGATATCTGCGCCCCTTTTTGTGTTATGAAAAAAAAGAAACATTTCGACATGGGCATGTTTATGTGGTACAGAGATATGACAAAGAGTGGGAATCGGCAGTTCTGACTGCTGAAAATATACTCTGGGTATTTTGTGGGAGAGAGGAAATTGATGCTGCATCAGAAGAGCTTCAGCAGATTCCGTATATTCATATTGCACTTGATAGTCTGGAAGAAATAGCAGAATTTATGAATGATGTGCAGGAGATTTTTGATGCGGCTGATGAATGGGAACGGAAGATTCATAATCTGATGTTAGAACATGCCGGAATGGACAGGCTTTTGCAGGTGACATCGGAATTTCTGCAGAATCCGATGACTGTAACAGGACTGGATTTTACCTTTGTGGCGGAAGCGGGAAGCGAGTATCTGCCGCCGAGGGCGCGGCTGTATACAGATGACGGGTTGAATATGGAATATGTAAATGCACTTTTGCAGAATGAGACTTATCGAGATATGGCAGATACGCATGAATATGTGATGTTTCCGGCTTACATCAGTGGATGTCGTTCGATGAACAGAAATCTGTTTGTGGATGGGAAAGCAACTCACAGGCTGGTTTTGACTGAGTGCAGATCAGAGATTACACTGAGAGTTATCTGTGTACTGGATATTCTGGTGGAGAAACTGGAGTATTTGCTTGCGCATGAAGCGGAGGAAGAAGATCCGGACAGGGATATGGAGCAGATTTTTGTCAGGATTTTGTCAGACAGAACTGCGGATTATATGCAGGTGAGTAGAGAACTGAGTGAACTGGGATGGAGTGGAAATCATGAATATATGTGCCTGATCCTGCAGATTACCTATCTGAATCAGCAGAATCTTTCCACAAAGGCAATCTGCCGATATATTAAGAAGAAATTTGAGGATGCTGTGAGTTTTCTTTATCAGGATGAAATTGTGGCATTTTTTGACCTTACCAGACTTGGAAAAAGCCAGGAGGAAGTAGCCGGAAAACTGGTTTATTTTATCAGGGATACTTATCTGAAAGCCGGATACAGCAGGGTGATGACAGGACATATGAATCTGAGACGGCAGTATGTGCAGGCGAAGACGGCTTTGGATGTAGGAAGCCGTAAGAAGCCTTATCTGTGGATTCATTATTTCGGTCAGGTGGCATTGACTTATATTCTGGAACAGGCAACAAGAAGACTGCCGGGAACAATGATCTGTCATGAAGGGCTGCTGGAATTGAAGAAGCATGATGAGGAGAATCAGACTCAGTACATGGAGACATTGAGAGTGTATCTGGAGCAGCATCTCAGTGCAACCCAGGCGGCAAGGGAATTGTTTATCCACCGCAGTACGTTTCTTTACAGGCTGGACAGGATTAAGGAAATCCTGCAGTCGGAGCTGGATGATCCGGAGGAGATTTTTTATCTGGAATTGTCATTCAGGCTGCTGGAGCAGGAGCAAGAGAAAGAATAGTACGGGAACAGAATAGTGCAGATATCTGGAAAGGTCAATTATTTGTGGAGGGAGATGTTTCGATAAAAAAATTCAGGTACGCTTGAGCGTACCTGAATAAATGTTAAAAGAGATATTATGTTATTTAGCTTCTTCTTCGGCAGCAGCCTCTTCTTCAGCTTCCAGAACCGGGTCTACGTGAACGGCGGCTACGGATACAACTGCAGCTTCAAGGTCTGTCTTTAAGTCTACATCTTTGTCCTGGGCGATGGCGAGGTCTTTGACTTTGATTACGTCGCCGACTTTCATGTCACCGACATCTACCATAATTTTGTCTACCAGTGCTGATGGGAGAGCTCTGAAGGAGATTTCTTCCAGATGCTGCTGTAATACACCGGCTTCCAGTTTGTCGTGGTTTACAAGTACGATCTCTGCTACGGAATGTACTTTCTCGTTGCTTACCAGTGCCTGGAAATCTATTTCATCCACCTGTCCTTTTAACGGATTGAACTGGATCTCTTTAATCAGTACGTCATATGACTGACCATCTACATCCAGCATAATCTGGCTTCCTTTGTTATTTGTCTTGAGAAGTTTCTCGACAGCAGATTTCTCGATTTTAACAGGAAGAGAACCTTCCATCTCTCTGCCAAATACGTTACCTGTAACGTAGCCTTCTCTTCTTAATCTTTTGGCCTTTGTGTCCATTGTTCTTTTTTCAGCTTTTAAAGTATTCATTTGACTTTTCCTCCATTTTACAGCTGAGGTGACACGCTTGACACTATCTTCAATTTATGAGCATCCGAAATGCTCCAGGTGGTGTTAAGTATTTTTAAGTATTCAGTTGTTTGTTCTTTATCTTTGTTACAGCTGTATTATAACACGCTAAAAATGAAATGCAAGAGGAAAATGTGAAGAGTTTGTGAAATTTAAGTAAACACAAACAAAGCCCTCCGGAAGTGACCGCTTCCGGGGGGGCTTTGCATTTAATCTAATTAATCATTAATTACAGAGTATCATTTCTTCTGATATAACCAGGCTGTTCAGTCGGGGAAACGATTTCTTTTTTATGAACGAGTTTCGCCCATTTGTCGACTACTTCATTCTCTACGTGAACACCCTCACCTACAGTAGCTTCAGCGAGAACAACACTGTTTCTTACAACAGCACCTTTTTTAATGATGCATCCACGACCGATTACAGAATTCTCAACAGTACCTTCAATCTGGCAGCCGTTGGAGATTACGGAATTCTTCACATCTGCAGTATTGAAATACTGAGTCGGGCAGGAATCATTGGTACGTGTATAGATTGGCCAGTTTTCATGGAAAAGTTCCTGAGCTGACTTGTAGTTAAGGAGAGCCATGTTTGCAGCATAGTAACTTGGGAAGTCTGTAATGCTTGCAAAGAATCCCTTGTGTGCAACGCCGCGGATATCCAGAGTTTCACATTTATCATTCAGGATGTCTGTCAGTGTGTACATGGAAGAAAGATTCTTGGCTTCTTTGATCAGGCTGATGAAAAGCTCTGTTTTCATAACACAGGTATCCATATAAACATACTGATTCTTCTTATTACCATGATTTGGTTCGATGGATTCCACACCTTTCTGGCGGTTCAGCCCCAGAACATTACAGGTAAGATAAGCCTCTTTTGCATTATCAACAGCGTGATAAAGGAGAGTAACATCTGCACCGGAGTCAATGTGGGTATGTAAAAACTGGTCAAAATCAATTGAATAAACCATATAGCTCGGGGCAATGACAACATACGGATGATACATTCTGCTGAGTGATTCCATGTTATCCAGATAGCAGGAGATATCGGTGTTATAGATATCATTGTCATTATTGTGCTCTGAGAAGAGAAGCTGAAGTTTGCCGCTCTTGGAGTTGATGTTGTAATGACGTCCTGTTCCAACGTGTTCTACAACAGAACGGGGTTTATTATTGATATAGACCTGAATACGGTCAATGTCGCTATTGGTCATATTGGAGATAGGGAAGTCAATGACTCTGTATCTGCCAAGGAAGGAAAACGCACCGATCGGGCGATAATCCTGCATACCATCTACATAAATATTTCTCCCGGAAGAGCTTACGATTCCAAATGCCTTATACATATTATTCTGCCCCCTTTACGCGTTTCGCTACAAGCTCAATGTGCTCACTGTCTGCGGCACCGACAACGGCACCTTTACCGATGCGGATACCGTCAGCTACAAGTGCACGCTGAACAACGGCACCTTCTTCTACCACAACACCCGGCATCAGTACACTGTCGATAATTCTGGCACCTGCACCAATCTTAACACCTGTAAAGAGAACGGAATGCTTAACTTCGCCCTGAACAACACAGCCCTGTGTGATATATGCATCTTTAACATCTGCTTCTGCGCTGATGTACTGTGGAAGTGCGGCAACATCTTCTGTATAAATCTTCCATGACGGATCGCCCAGATCAAGCTCATTTTTGGAACTTAACAGATCCATGTTTGCTTCCCAGAGAGAGTCGATGGTACCAACATCTTTCCAGTATCCTTCAAATTTATATGCATAAAGAGTCCTGTTATCGTTAAGCATAGTAGGGATGATATCTTTACCGAAGTCATGGCTGGAATCAGGATTCTTGATATCAGCCATCAGCATCTTGCGGAGGAGTTTCCAGGTGAAGATATAGATACCCATGGATGCAAGGTTGCTCTTCGGATGCTCAGGTTTTTCCTCAAACTCTACGATACGTCCGGATTCATCAGTGTTCATGATACCGAAACGGCTTGCCTCTTTCATCGGAACTCCGATAACTGCGATGGTTGCATCTGCCTTTGCTTCTTTGTGGGCTGCAAGCATCTTGTCATAGTTCATTTTGTAAATATGGTCACCGGAAAGAACGAGAACGTATTCAGGATCAAATTTATCAATGAAATCAATATTCTGGGAGATTGCATCTGCTGTTCCGCGGTATACATTCAGATTCTCATCTGCTTTCTCACGTGGAGGAAGAACGTAAACACCGCTGTTTTTAGCATCAAGACCCCAGCGTCCGCCGGCTGCTACATAGCTGTTCAGCTGGATAGATTCATACTGTGTAAGTACACCTACAACATCAACGCCACTGTTGGCACAGTTACTTAAAGGAAAGTCTACGATACGATATTTACCGCCGTATGAAACGGCCGGCTTTGCCACTTTATTGGTAAGATCATGCAGACGGCTGCCACGACCGCCGGCCAGGATCATGGCCAACATACTATTTTGTTTCATAATAGTGAACCCTCGCTTTCATTTGTTATGTAATATTATACATTTTTTCCTGACACTTTTCCATAGGTTTCTGAAAAAAATATGTAAAATTTTTGCTACAAACTAAGTAAAATCGACAAAAAATTATACATTATATACAAATATCGAGACAAATCGCATGACAGGGGATTAAAGACATTTGTAAATTATGCTTATAATGTACCAAAATTCATTCCAGATTGCCTGCGGCAATAGGATTTTGGCCTGTATGTCTCGGGATTTTGGCATATTCATGCCAAAACACTTTGCTGAATAATGGTGTGCAAACAGTAACATTTGTTCACAAATTTAAGTGAAACGGGTGGACGTATAATAGTTCTTACGCTATAATAGGTAGGAATTTATAGAAGAAACGCGTAACTGTGAAACACTGAACAGTTACAGAGAAACAGAGGTTATCACGTGAGTAAAAGAGAAGATTATAAACGATTTATCGTATTTTGTCTGGCGAGTCTGGTGGTTCTGGCACAGGCGGCGGTCTTTGCATGGGTGTGGTATTCCGTTTACAGAGGACAGATCGACGAGCCTTTCTGGCGCAAAGGTAACTGGGTACTGATCGCAATCTACGGTCTGATGTTTGCCCTGTTTGCCAAATTGTACGGAGGACTTAAGGTTGGATATCTTAAGAGGATTGATGTATTTTATTCGCTGACACTGGCACTTTTGTGTACCAATGTGGTGGAATATCTGGAGATCACCCTGATCAACAGATGGTTCCTGAGCGTATGGCCTATGATCGAGATGACAGGAATACAGCTGGTGCTGATCATTATCTGGATATTTGGTTCAAGGTATATCTATTCCGGACTTTACCGCGCACGCCGGCTTCTGGTCATTTACGGTGACCGGGATCCGGGGGACGACCTGATCCATAAGATGAATTCCCGAAAGGACAAATATGACATCAGCGGCAAGGTACACATCAGTGTGGGAGAAGAAAAAATCCATCAGATGATGCAGGATTATGATGGCGTGATCATCTGGGATCTGCATTCAACAGAGAGAAACCGTTATCTGAAATACTGTTTTGCACATTCTGTCCGATGCTATGTGAGTCCGAAGATTTCGGACATCATTCTTATGGGAAGTGAACGCATCCATCTTTTTGACACACCGCTTCTGGTATCCAGAAATATGGGACTGGCAGTAGACCAGCGTGCTGCAAAGAGAGTTATGGATATTCTGATCTCAGGGATCGGCATTATAATCACTTCACCGATCATGCTGATCATAGCGACTGCGGTAAAAGCATACGACAGAGGTCCGGTGTTTTATTTCCAGGACCGTCTGACATTGGGTGGAAAGCCCTTTAAGATCTGTAAATTCCGCAGTATGTGCGTAGATTCAGAGAAAAACGGTGCAAGACTGGCATCCAAGCATGATTCCCGTATCACACCGGTAGGTCATGTGCTGAGAAATCTTCATCTGGACGAGCTTCCTCAGCTTTTCAATGTATTTAAGGGAGATATGTCTCTGGTAGGTCCGCGTCCGGAACGTGAAAGTATCATGCTTGAGTATGAGAAAGAGCTTCCGGAATTCTATTATCGTCTGAAAGTTAAAGCAGGTCTTACCGGATATGCGCAGGTTTACGGTAAGTATAATACAACTCCTTATGACAAATTAAAGCTGGATCTGTTTTATATTGAGAATTATTCCTTCCTTCTGGATATCAAGCTGATCTTTATGACAGTTAAAATCTTTTTCCAGAAAGAAGTATCTGAGGGAGTAGATGACAGACAGGTAAATGCGTTGAAGGATTCCGGGAAAAACGCCGGAGTGTCAGAGAATAAAACGGAGGAATGACAATGAATAAACCGCTGGTATCTGTGATCATGCCGGTTTACAACGGAGAAAAATATATTAGAAAGGCTGTGGAATCCGTCTATGAACAGGGAGTTTCGCTGGAACTTCTGGTGATCGATGACGGTTCTACAGACCATACAGAGGAAGTCCTGTCTGCCTATGAGGGCAGAGAGGACTTTCGGTATATTAAGAATGAACAGAATATGGGAGCTGCAGGCTCCAGAAACAGAGGAGTCGGGTTGGCACAGGGAACCTACATTGCTTTTCTGGATGCAGATGACTGGTGGGAGCCAGGCAAGCTGAAAGAACAGCTGAAACGTCTGGAAGAGACAGGATACGTGCTGTGTTCTACAGGGCGGGAACTGATGAAAGCGGACGGAAGCAGTACAGGACGGACAATCCCTGTAAAAGAGGAGATCACCTACAGAGAACTTCTGAAACATAACAGCATCAACTGTTCTTCGGTAATACTCAGAAGGGATGTGGCGCGTGAATTTCCCATGGAGCATGACGACAGCCATGAGGATTATATCACCTGGCTGAAAATCCTGAGAAAATACGGCTGTGCTGCCGGAATCAACAAACCCTATCTGAAATATCGTCTCAGCGAAGGCGGCAAATCCAGAAACAAACTGAAATCAGCAGCCATGACTTACAATGTCTACAGATATGCCGGTTACGGCAGGATTAGAAGCTGTATTTTTTTCTGTTCTTATGCTGTACATGGAATATGGAAATATTGCTACTGTTCACTTCGTTCACAGTAACGTAGCCAAAATTCATTCCAGATTGCCTGCGGCAATGGAATTTTGGCTTGTATGTCTCGGGATTTTGGCATATTCATGCCAAAACACCTCGCGGGATAGTGGTGTGTGAACAGTAACAAAATATTTCCATTGACCGAAATGTTAAGTTTCTATTCCATAAATCGTAAAAATATGTTATGCTTGTTGCAGTAAATATGACTTTGCGGTTAATTGCCCGTTACATTGCTGTGCGTTTTTTTGTCTGCCGGTCATCTGAAGAATCTGGCAGAATGGGGTTGTATGTTCACACAGCAGAAGTCAGAAATATGATTAGAGGATAGTACTTAAACATGAAAATAAAAAAAGAGAGAGCGGCGGTGCCGTACTCCTGCCTGATCGATAACATTAAAGTTTTGCTTATCTTTCTGGTAGTATTTAACCATATTATTGCATTTAACCTTGTAAAGGTAGACACTGTAGTGAGATATGTGTGGTATGCGATCACGATTTTTCACATGCCTGCATTTGTTTTTATTTCAGGATACCTGTCAAAGAAACCTCAGAATGTGCTGAAGAATTTTAAGAATCTGCTGATCCCTTATGTTTTGGGATATACCTTAACCTGGTATTCACAGATATGGCTGGGCAGATCCGTAGATTATGAGATACTGCGTCCTACTGGAAGTGTCATGTGGTATATACTGGCACTGTTTATTTACCGCCTTACCATTGAGGCCCTGGGTAAGATCAGATTTATTGTTCCGCTCAGTATCCTGTTCGCATTATGGGCAGGAACCAGACCGGAATTTACCACATTCCTGTCATCATCAAGAATCGTGGTATTTTTCCCATTCTTTGTTGCGGGGTATCTCTGGAAGAGTGAATATATCACAGCGATCCGTAAATTTAAGGGAAAATGGATCCTGGTGGCAATCTCCGGAGTCCTTTTGTGGGCGATACCGAATTATATGATCCCAAATGAAATGGGAATTGCTATTTTCCGAGGTAATCATGGATATCAGCTCTGTGGCCTGACGGATCCTCAGGGAGTGATCCTCAGACTGCTGATGTATCTGGTATCTTTCGTAGTTGTCTATACGATGCTTGCGTTAGTGCCGGACATCAAACTGCCGCTCACCTATGTGGGACGACATACAATGGGAATTTATTTCTTCCATTATCCGATCATGATCATTATGAATGGTTTATATATCCTGATGCTTCCTGCAATGAACAATGTATGGGTGCTTCTGGGAGTATCACTGGTATTTGTACTTGTACTGGGAAGTCTGCCTGTGGATCTGCTCTATACGGGTGTTTTGAATCTGATCGCATTTATCCTGATCAAGAAGGATAAGACAGTCAGAGATGAAGGCCTGGAAGAAGAGTATGACAGCGAATATGATGAATATGAACTTCTCAGAAGAAAGAAAGCCATCGCAGAGCTTGCGGCAACGCTTGATTCAGAGAGTGAGCAGGACGGACATGTGGAGAAAGTAAATATGGACGAGGATACACCGGATCATACTTCTTCCGACAGTCATGAAGGCTTCAGCAATGTGGCCGGCATGGAGCTGGAGATTGAAGAAGATAATCTGGATGATATCCCTGATGAACTGATCAAAGGGGAAGAGGAGCTTTCGCTGGAAGACCTGATCCAGGAACTGGAAGCTACTACCAGAACGATGGACAATAAAGAATCATAAACATAAAGGAAGAGTTTTGAGATACAAAAACAGTATTTCAAAACTCTTCTTTTTGTAAAGTTAATGCGAATTTAACATTTTTGTAACGGACAGGTGACGGAAGTTGGGAAGTATGATATAATCAAAGTATCTATCGTATGGAGGTTACTGTGAACGGAGTGAACAGTAACGTATGGAGCAGGAAAACTGTTCGGCAAAATAAGAATATTTTTTTCAGGGGAGTTATGACGAAAGAATGAAGAGAGTAATCACATATGGCACTTTTGATCTTTTTCATAAAGGCCACTACAATATTATCAAAAGAGCAAAAGCACTTGGTGATTATCTGATCGTAGGTGTCACAAGTGAGAGCTTTGACATTGAGCGGGGCAAACTCAATGTGCGGGACAGCCTCATTAAGAGAATCGAGAATGTGCGAAGGACGGGGCTGGCAGATGAGATCATCATTGAGGAATATCAGGGACAGAAGGTCAATGACATCATTAAGTATGATATTGATGTCCTGGTGGTAGGATCTGACTGGAGAGGGAAATTCGATTACCTTAAGAACTACTGTGATGTAGTTTATCTGGAAAGAACCAAGAATATTTCCAGTACGAAGCTTCGCAGTGAAGGTGTTATCTTTAATATGGGAATCGTGACGGATGACATCCGGGATAATGATTTTGTGGAGGAATCCAAATATGTCAGCGGAGTTCATGTGGAACGTGTATTCAGCGAGGATCACGAGACTGCACAGAGATTCTGTGATAAATATGAGTTAGGTTCCTGCTGGAACAGCTATGATGAATTTCTGGCAGATGTAGATATTGTTTATATCAAGACATCGCTGAACCGGAGAGCAGAATATATTGAGCGAGCGCTGAAAAAAGGAAAATATGTGATCAGTGATTCGCCCATGACACTTTCCTCAGAGAAACTGCGCTACCTGTTTCAGGTGGCAAGGGAGAACAATGTGGTTCTCATTGAACGGACCACACTGGTCTACCTGCGGGCGTTTAATCAGCTGGTATGGCTGGTACACAGTAACCTGGTGGGAGATCTGGTAAGTGTCAAATGTGCGATCTCCCAGGATGATTTCGAGGGCGGCAGGACTTTTAATGAGACGGTCTGCACAGCTATCTGCGCAGTACTGAAACTGCTGGGAAAAAAATGCCAGGATATCAACACCAATGCGGTCCGCAATCAGGAAGGCCGTTTTGTATATGATATGATTTCCATGAAATACGCCGGTGCACTGGCGACTATTGAGATCGGAACAACGGTTGACATTGAGAATGAACTTGTGATCATCGGAAGCAACGGCAGGGTAACTATCCCTAATGACTGGTGGAACACCGGATACTTTGAAGCCAATATTTCAGGAAAAGAATTTCTGAAAAGGTACAGCTTTAACTTCGAGGGAAATGGTTTCCGCTATCTGCTGCAGGAGCTGATGATCATGATCAGAGACAAACGGACAGAATGTACCCGGCTTTTCTATGATGAGTCGGTAAGAATAATAGAAATTTTGGAAACAATCAACAGAAAGGACAATTCATGACGGAGAAACAGAAATACCTCCTGAAGCTTTTCAGGGAGGTTGATGAAATCTGCAGAGAACATAACCTCAGATACGTGCTGGCAGGAGGCTCCCTGATCGGAGCTCTCAGACATGAGGGATTTGTTCCCTGGGATGATGATGTAGACCTTTATATGCCACGTTCGGACTGGGAGAAATTCATAGAGATATGCAAAACAGAACTCCCGCCTGACAGAGAGATACAGTGTTCGGAGGTGGACAGAAACTATACAAATTCATTTCCGCGCTACGCATCCACCAATACCTGTGCCATCCATAAGAGCCAGATTATCGGGAAGGACTGCGGCGGAGAAATCATAGACATTCTTACACTGGATCCTGTTCCGGCTGACGACAAAGAATACGAGAAATATAGAACACACATGATGATCTACTCAGATCTTATCAATATTTCTGTAGGTTACAGCGACCGCTGGGAGATACCTGCATCCATGTATCTGAAGTATCTTCTTTCTTATATTTTTCTTGGCAAAAAAAGAACACTGGCAAAGCTTGAGAAGATCATGTTCTCTTATAAAGAAGAGGAATGTGACCGTTATGCCATGCGCTGGGGCGGCTGCCCATTTCTTTTTGATAAGGATATGATGTTCCCTGTAAAGGAGGGCATCTTTGAGGGAAAAAAGGCAATGATCCCAAATAAGTGCAGTGACTATCTGATCTGGCATTATGGAGACGAGTGGTCATATATGCCTCCTCATGATAAGAGGGAGGGTCATGTAGCAGTGTGTGTAGATGATCTTCCTTATCAGGAGCTACGTGAAGAATACATGCCGAAGATCAATAAGGAAAGATTGCGCTGGGACAGTGTGTTCCGAAAGTTCTACAATATGCGTATTGCGAAAAAAAGCCATAAGGTCCGCCAGGATGGGCTTGCAATGAAAGCCCGCGCTGTTGCACTGGACCTGCAGAGAGCGATCGATGAATCAGGACTTAAGATCAGTGAGCTGGTGGAAAGCAGATCTTTCCGTAAGCTGAGTGCACTTTTTGGCTCTTATTATAAGAATCAGCTTAGTGCTGACTTTATCGGAAGAGAAGACTATACCAACATTTATGCTTTTTATCATCCAACACTTGTGGAGATACCTGACGATGTATTCTATGCGGCAATGCTTACTCTGTTTTATACAGAACGTGTGTCAAAGGCATATCGGATGATGCAGGTCCGTCAGCAGCTTGACCATCTGAGTCCTGAGATGGAGGGACTGAAAGAAGATATTGAGTTTTTCAGGAAAGCTGCGGATCATTATGAATTCCATCGGATAAAGGAGGCAGAACAGATCGTCAATGAGCTTCTGAAGAAATATCCGGGACATCCGGGATTTATGAAATTTAAGTGCAGGTTCCTGATGGAGGATGCGGGAGAGAACCGGATCGAAGCAGAACGTTTTCTTGATAAAGCTCTTAAGATGTTTCCTGAGGATGGTTATTTCCTGAAATATAAGGCAGATATCCTCTGGATGGATGGCGAGATGCAGAAAGCGGCAGAGCTTTATCTTCAGGTAAAGAATAAGACAACTAACGGAATTGTATGGATGGAGATGGACAGATTCTTCAGAGGATACAAATCTGAAATCCTGAAAAGCTGTGAAGAGCTTATTGCAAACCACAACAAGAAGGAGGCTCTCGCATTGATGGAGCTGTGGAGTCGTCTGATACCTGAGGATGATGATATCCAGGGAGCATTATATCTGGCAAAAACAGTGTGTGCACGTACGCAGAGCGAGATAGAGAAAGAAATCGGTGAAATCCGGGCTGTGATCGGCACACAGATGATCACGCCAGTCAGTGTGGAGAAAAATTCGGGAAAAAGCAGAAAACAGATAAAATCAGATAGAACATCAGATGAAACATCGGCTGATGATGTGAATAAAAAAGTATCAGATCCGTCAGCAGAAACTGAAGAAGTTAAAGCGCCGGCGGATATACAGGTTAAAGTTTCAGAAGAACATAAGATGTACAGGAAAGCTCTTACAAGAGCATGGAAGCGGCTGGGGTATTCCAATGAGCTTGCAGAACTGCGCACCCAGATCATCTGTACAGGTGAGGAGAGCGAACTGGAGTGGCTTGCAGAACAGGTACGAAACCGTCAGTTCCGCAGAGAAGAGAAAGCCTGTGCTTATAAGCTGGTGGGTGATGTCAGGATGAAACAGGGACAGACCAGGGAGGCTTTTGCAAATTATAAGAAAGCACTGGAATATGAGATGCCTTCTTATGTAAGAACAGAGCTGTACCGTATTTTTATCAATGATCTGAACGATGGCAGCAGACAGGCGAAAAGCTTTGGAAAGAAGACGGATATTACAGTTGTGCTTGATAAATGGCTTGATAAATATGAAAGTATTGAAGATATTAAGAAGATCGTGCAGACTGTAACTGTTAAGTGACATCAATAGAAATGGAGTAAAGAGTTGAACAAAAAACAAAAGGTGATTTTATCATTATTACAGGAAATCGATGAAATATGCCGCCGGAATAAAATAGAATATTACCTCTCTCCACGACTGACACTCTGCGCAGTGGAAGGGCATCCTTTCCCACAGAATCCCATGTTTGGAGTTGTGCTGATGAAAACAGCGGATATGGAACGGTTCCGTCTGGCTGTGGATGAAGATCCAAGGGAAAAGAGAGCACTGGAATCCATGAAGAGCCACAAATGGTTCTCAGGATTTTATCTGAGATACACCAATACAGATACTCTGTGCCTGAATCTGGACAACACCAGAGACTACGCATTCCCGGGAATAGGAGTCAGTATTTTTCCGCTCAGAACGCCGGCAGCCTCTGTAAAAGCAGAACGCAGATTATCCAGAGATGAGAATGCATGGACAGAGCTCTGTCATATCAACTATGCAGATAGAAATTTCAGGAGCAGGGTGAACCGTACAATTATGCGGCTGCAGTGTATGATAACCGGGCGCCAGGGACAGGCTGCACATTTGTATGACAGGCTTGTCAGATCCTGCCAGCAGCCCGGAGCAAATAAATATATCCTCAAAAGAAGAAAACAGACTACCATTTTCCCTGCAGAAATTTTTGCGGAGAGTAAACGTGTCACTCTGGAAGGTGCAGAACTCCAGGTTCCGGCAAAAACCGCAGAGTATCTTACCATAAGCTATGGAAAGAATTATAAAGATGCAAAGGAACCCCGCTATGTGACACCCATTGCGCTGGCAGTCAGTGCGAGGGTAAGCTATACACAGTTCTGGAAAGAATCCGGAAACTTTGAGAAATACTGTAAAGAGCGAATGAAAAATGCCCGCAAACTTGCCAGAAGCAGGCGGCACAAAGACTACTTTAATGAATGCTGGGACTATGTAGAGTTCTGTGGGGAGCGCATGAATCTGGGCGTTTCCTATGAGAAGCAGAAAGACTACATTAAGAACCTGTATAAGAATGAAGATTATATGACGCTTGATAAGGTATTTCGTCCCTATTTCAAGATGATGCAGAAGAGTCTGCAGAAGAACGAACTCTTTGCAGAGGACGAAGAGATTTTTGACATTTATATAGACGTACTGGAGAAAACAGGAAAGACAGTACAGAGAAGTAAGATCGGCACGCTGATCTGACGGGAGGGAACATGAAACTTTCAGATTATATTGTTACGTTTTTGCAGAAAAAAGGAATCCGCCATTTCTTCGGCTATCAGGGAACCATGATTGCACATCTGGTAGACTCCATTGAAAGAAATCCGGAGACAGAGAATCATTCCAGTTACAATGAACAGGGGGCAGCTTTCGCAGCCTGCGGATACGCACAGGCGAAGGAAGAATGTGCCTGCGCCTATGCTACCAGCGGACCTGGAGCCATCAATCTTCTGAGCGGTGTGGCAGATGCCTATTATGATTCCCTGCCTGTGATCTTTCTCACAGGACAGCTGAACACTTATGAGTATTCAGGAATTAAGGGGCTGCGTCAGCAGGGATTTCAGGAGACAGATATTGTGGCAATGGCGAAACCGATCACCAAATATGCTGTTCAGATACGAAACCCTGAGGACATTGTGGAGGAATTAAATAAAGCATACCATATTGCAACCACAGGACGCAGAGGACCGGTGCTCATCGATCTTCCCATGAATATCCAGAGAAGTGAAGTGGAGAATCCGGTCTATGACATGACTTTTGAGGACAAACATACAGATGCAGCTGCAGCACAGCAGGCGGCAGATACGATTCTGGAAGCACTGGAACAGGCAAAACGTCCGGTGATCATGCTGGGCCATGGCGTGGACAGCAGCTTCAGCCAGCAGAAACTGATCCGCTTTGCACAGAAGAGACAGATTCCGATCATCACCAGCGTTCTGGCGAAATCAGTTCTGGGATACGACCATCCGCTGAATTTCGGGTGCATCGGCGGTGCCTATGGACACCGTTATGCAAATATGATCGCCAATGCAAAAAGCGATCTGCTTCTCTGTTTTGGCATTTCTCTGTGTACCAGACAGATCGGAACCAAAGTATATGAATTTGCCAGAGGTGCAAAGATCATACGTATAGATATTGATCCATACAATCTTCAGAGAGATATCCATGAGAATGGTATCAATGAAGTGAAGCTGCAGGCAGAGACAGGTGCAGTAATCGATTGTCTTGCAAAAGCAGCAGCTCCGGATACAGAGGGGATCAGTGACTGGCTGAATGTCTGCACAGAGATTAAGGAAAATCTTCAGGCAGTTGATGATGCCACGCCGGAAAGATATCCGAACCGTATGATTGCAGACCTCAGTGATATGCTGGAGGATACCTCCGCGATCGCAGTGGATGTAGGACAGCATATGGTGTGGAGTTACCAGTCATTCAAGAATCATGAAGGACAGAAACTTCTCTTCTCCGGCGGACATGGAGCTATGGGCTACGGGCTTCCGGCAGCTATCGGAGCGTATTATGCAACCGGAAAACCGACCGCCTGCATCTGCGGAGACGGTGCACTCCAGATGAATATCCAGGAACTGGAGTGGGTGAAGAGAGAGAATCTTCCTGTTAAGATCATGGTTATGAATAATGAAGCACTTGGCATGATCCGTCACCTGCAGAGAGATTATTTTGACTGTCTGTTCGCAGGAACCACAGACGGCTGCGGTTTTGCTTCCTGTAATTTCGCAGAGGTGGCAAAGGCTTACGGCATTCCCGCACTGAGAATGCTCTGCGATGCAGTCAGAGAAGAAGCACCGGAATTTCTGGAAGGGGAAGGCCCGAAACTTCTGGAAGTTATGCTGGAGCATGGAACTTTTGCATATCCCAAGACCTGTCTGGGTGAACCGATCCATAATCAGCAGCCATATGCACCGAAGGAAGTTTATGACAGACTGATGGAATTGTAGGAGTGAAGAATATATTTCGGTAATGTGGAATATATAATATAGAAGGAATTTTTTTGCAGGCAGTCCGTTTTATGGAAGTGGGGAGACTCCCGCATGACAGAGAACAGATCTGTCTGTATTATAGATGAATAAAAAGAGGGAATACAAAATGAGCAAGGTAACAGTGATCACAGGCGGCACCTCCGGAATCGGACGCGGTATTGTGGAGAAGATACTGGCAAACTCAGCAGAAGATGATCTGATCTTTGCCACTTACGCCCACAATGCATATAAAGCCAATGAATTCTGGGACAGCCTGAAACCGGAAGACCAGGAGAAGCTTATTATTCTGAAAGCGGACATGTCTTCCTATGACGATATGATGAATTTCGTCGGAGAAGTAAAAGAGAAAGCAGGACATGTAGACTGGCTGATCAGCAATGCGGGAATCAGCACTTACGATAAATTTCAGGATTACACTTTCGAGGAATGGAATAAGATCGTAAATACCAACCTGTCTGTACCTGTATTTATGGTCAAAGAATTTATGCCTGTTATGACAGAGGGCGGAAGAGTACTCTTCATGGGTTCCTATGCAGGGCAGCAGGCATACTCCTCCTCTCTGGTATACGGCGTGACCAAGGCTGCCATCCACTTCCTTACCAAATCGCTGGTAAAGGAATTTGAGCCAAAAGGCATCACAGTCAATGCCATTGCCCCCGGTTTCATCCAGACGCCCTGGCATGAGAACCGCACACCGGAAAGCTACGAACGCATCAACCGCAAGATCGCACTGCACAGATTCGGTGAGATCAAAGACGTGGCAGATATGGCGTACAGTATACTTACCAATAACTACATGAATGGAAGTATTGTGGACATTCATGGTGGGTATGATTACTTCTGATAAAGTTAAAAAAAGAATCCCCGACAGATTTTTCTGGCAGAAACTTCGGTTTCTGGTGTTTCGGTTGTTTTTCAGTTTGTAAATGTAACAATCTTATCATCATCTGCCACCTGAGATTCAGATTTATAGTCATTTTTCCCAACATTACATTTGCTTTTGACAAAAGAAGAGTATTTCTTCTGTTTGACAATCTCTCCACAGGTCCATATAATGAAATACAAGACATAACTGCCAGTCAAAGGACTGGCAGTATATGACTTTATCATAGGCAGAACGAAAGCGGAGGAGAGAAAGCTGCGTATGAAAAGATTTGATGATAAGAACGGCACAGATGATAAAAAGAAGCGAAAGCGGATTCTGTTTATGGCAGGAATGATCGCAGTGATTATCATCACAGCTGCCTTATTTTATTTTAACAGTTTTGTGATGAAAACAGAGAATTCCAGAGCCAGAGATTCTCTTCTGGAATGGACAGAGCAGAATGCAGCGCTTGTCGGAAGCCGGATTGATATGTACTATGATCTTCTGGAATGTGCGGCAGATTATATCAGTGATATGCCTTTAGATGAAGTACAGACAGAGGAGATGCTGAGGGAGAAATTTCACCGTCACACAGAGAAGTTTGATTCGCTGAAGATTATCAGTGAGGATGGCCGCTGCGTGCAGGACGGACAGGCTTATTCCCTGAAAGAATACTTCCTGATGGCTATGTTAGGTAACAGGGGTCTGGCAGAAAATGGATATTCCTACGCGGATGGAGTGATATTGTCAGTACCTGTCAAAAATGAGGCACAGCAGATTAAGGGAGTGCTCTGTGGGACGCTTCCGTGCAGCAGTCTGGACGTATATGGACAGGCAGACCGGAGAAAAGGATATGCCGGTCTTTTTGTGATAGATAATCATGGGAAATATATTGTGTCTGATGGTGGCAATGACACTTTTGGTAATGATTTCCTGACCTGGCTGGAGGGGCGTGAACTGAGTCTGCCGATTTCCGATATTAAGTCACAGATGGACAGTGGATTCCGATATTACTTTGCGATTTCAGATGAAGATGGAGATTATATGGTGACTGCGGAACCTGTGGACGGTACGAAGCTGTTTGCGGTAACAATGGCTGATAACAGGTATATTCATCAGGCAGGACTCAGATACCGGATATGGGTATTTGTGATTACTCTGGTGATCATCCTGAGTCTTATAGTAGTTATTGGAGTTTATCTGTATTTTCGGCGTGAGGACAGAATCGCTATCCGCAATCTGAACCGTCAGCTTATGCTGAATGAGGAAACTTACCGCATCACAGCAAGGGAGAGTGACCTGTGTGTTTTTACTTATGATGTGGAAACAGAGCAGATACAGTTTCTGAATGACAAATATCAGAATCTGGGACTGGATCAGTCGGAACTCAGCGTACCGGTTCTGCTTCGGAAAATCAGGGAGATTAATCCGGAAACCTGTTCTGTGATCAGGGATATATTCGCCAGGGCAGATTCTGCTGAAGCTTTGCATTCACAGAAGGTGAAGGTGTGGGCAGGAGGACGTATGCGGTATCTGCAGGTCAAGACTACGAATCTGTACGATGAATCGGGAAAAGTGTCCCGTATGGTCGGCAGTATCGAGGATGTTACGGATATGGAGAATGATATGCTCAAGCTTCAGAAGGAGGCAAGGACGGATCTTCTGACAGGTGCCATGAACAGGGCAGCGGGCACATCTGCCATAAACCGGATGCTTGTGCAGGAACTTCATCCGGGATGTGTAAATACTTTTGCTATTGTGGATCTGGATAATTTCAAAACGCTCAATGATGTCATGGGACATATGTGGGGAGACAGGGCTCTCTGCGAGGTTGTCCTGATCATGAAGAAGCATTGCAGGGCTCAGGACATCGTCTGTCGTCTGGGCGGTGATGAGTTTGTGGTATTTCTGCCGGATATGACCAGGGAAGCGGCGGAGGAGAGTCTGCGTGTACTTTCTGCGAAGCTGCATATTGATTATGTGAAAGAAAACCTGGAGGTAATGATCTCCGCATCTATGGGGATTGTTTTCTCAGATGGAAGAGATATCACTTTCCAGGACCTGTATGAGGAGGCGGACGGATGTCTGTATCAGGTGAAACGTACCTTCAAGGGTTCCTATCATATTTCAGACAGAGCCGACCGGGTAAAGGCAGATCAGGGAAGTTCCTGTAAAAAATATGCGATGAAATATAGGCATAAATAATAAGAAAAGACTTGACTTAGGCATGCCATGTGTGATAAACTTGACAAGCGACATGGAAGTTAGGTCTTTTTTTTATGCCCGAAAAGATGACGGATACATCGTCCGGCATGAGGAAAATGACCATGCAAATGAAAACACTGGAGGTGGAAGTTGTGCGCGTTAAGATTACATTAGCATGTACCGAGTGCAAGCAGCGTAACTACAATATGACTAAGGAGAAAAAGAACCATCCTGAGAGAATGGAAACTCAGAAATATTGTAAGTTCTGCCGCAAACACACTCTGCATAAGGAAACAAAGTAATCCAAGGTAACTGGACGAAACAGTTACTCACAGAGAATTGTGAGGTCAGGCTATGCAAGGAAATGAAAAATCTGCTGGCAAGAGCCAGAAGAAGAGTTGGTTTCAGGGACTTCAGTCAGAATTCAGGAAGATTGTCTGGACAGACCGCAATGAACTGATTAAGCAGACTATCGTGGTAGTTTGCGTGTCGATCGTGCTTTGCGTACTGATCAGCGTCATGGATTCATTTATTCTCGAAGGCATTAATCTTTTAATGAAATAAGGATAAGGTGATTGTATGTCAGAAGCGAAATGGTATGTTGTTCATACTTATTCCGGGTATGAGAACAAAGTAAAAGTCGATATTGAAAAAACCATCGAAAACAGACACCTGGAAGACCAGATCCTTGAAGTTCGTGTTCCGCTGCAGGAAGTGGCTGAGCTGAAAAACGGGGCTCTGAAACAGGTTCAGAAGAAAATGTTTCCTGGCTATGTACTTCTCAACATGGTTATGAATGACGATACATGGTATGTTGTCCGTAACACCAGAGGTGTGACAGGCTTCGTTGGACCAGGGTCCAAGCCGGTACCGTTGACCGAGGAAGAGATGCTTCCTCTTGGTATCAAGAAAGAGGAAATTCAGGTCGATTTCGCAGAGGGTGATACAGTTGTTGTCACAGGCGGTGCCTGGAAAGATACCGTTGGTGTTATCACTGCCCTTAATGTGCAGAAACAGACAGCAACGATCAATGTTGAACTTTTCGGCCGCGAAACGCCGGTAGAAATTAGTTTCGCAGAAATCAAACAGATGTAACAAGCAAAGGTAACAATATCGTGGGAGGGACCATAAACCCCCGCCAATACCACATAGGAGGTGCCGAAAAATGGCAAAGAAAGTAACAGGATATATCAAATTACAGATTCCGGCTGGTAAAGCAACTCCAGCACCACCTGTAGGTCCAGCTCTTGGACAGCACGGTGTAAATATCGTTCAGTTCACAAAAGAGTTCAATGCAAGAACAGCAGATCAGGGAGACTTAATCATTCCTGTAGTTATCACTGTTTATGCAGACAGAAGTTTCAGCTTCATAACCAAAACTCCGCCGGCTGCAGTTCTTCTTAAGAAAGCTGCTAAGATCAAATCCGGTTCCGGCGTACCGAACAAGACAAAAGTTGCTAAGGTTACTAAAGCTCAGGTTCAGGAAATCGCAGAACTTAAGATGAAAGACTTAAATGCAGCATCCCTTGAAGCAGCTATGAGCATGATCGCTGGTACTGCAAGAAGTATGGGAATCGAAGTAGTTGATTAATTTTAATATTAAATAGTAAGTGGGAGGGCGTTCCCCGCAAATACCACAGGAGGTTATAGAAATGAAACGAGGAAAGAAATACGTGGAAGCTGCTAAAGCAGTAGACCGCGCTACATTATATGATACCGCAGAAGCTATCAGCTTAGTTAAAAAAGCTGCAGTTGCTAAATTTGACGAAACTATCGAAGTTCATATCCGTACAGGCTGCGATGGACGTCATGCAGACCAGCAGATCCGTGGTGCAGTAGTTCTGCCACATGGTACTGGTAAAAAAGTTCGTGTTTTAGTATTCGCTAAAGATGCTAAAGCTGAAGAAGCAAAAGCAGCAGGTGCTGAATTCGTAGGAGCTGAAGATCTTATTCCGAAGATCCAGAACGAAGGATGGTTAGACTTTGACGTTGTTGTTGCAACTCCAGATATGATGGGTGTTGTAGGTCGTCTTGGTCGTGTACTTGGACCGAAAGGTTTAATGCCAAACCCGAAAGCTGGTACAGTAACAATGGACGTTACTAAAGCAGTTCACGATATCAAAGCAGGTAAGATTGAGTACCGTCTTGATAAAACCAACATCATTCATGTTCCGGTTGGTAAAGCATCCTTTACAGAGGAACAGTTAAGCGACAACTTCCAGACGCTGATCGATGCTATCGTTAAGGCTAGACCAAGCACACTGAAAGGTCAGTATTTAAAGAGCGTTGTTATTACTCCGACAATGGGACCTGGTGTGAAGATCAACCCGATGAAATTAGCATAATAGATTTTAGCAATTTAAGACTCTCGGAGATTTCTCTGAGAGTCTTTTTGCGTTTCTTTTTGGGGGTGGCGGGTATGGGGACGCACAGGAAAATATTTGTTTTCTGATACGGCTGCGGAGGCAGGAATACTAAGCTTCCGGAAATTTGCTAAAACCATGCCGGAAGCTAAGTATTGCTACACCTCCTGTAGATGTATCAGAAAACAAATATTTTCCTGTGCTGTACAATGGTTTCGCGGGCGGGGGAAAACGGAAAGGTATTGGATATAGGGAGAAAGATGCAATATATGGGTGTGCAGGAATGGAAGATTACAGGATTTGGTAAGGGTGTGTTATAGTAGGGGGATGAATTAGAGATTTGTCAGATATATTTTTTCTGAGCAATGTTATAGAGGCAGACAGGAGGCGTTATTGTGGCTGGCAGGAGACAGAAAAAGAGCGGTAGAAGAAGTTATGCATGGAGATACCGGGGCAGGATTGTGGCTTGTGTGTTTGTTGAGGTGATCATTATCTGTGCGCTGGTTATCATGATCGGATGGAATAAGGGCGTGAAGGAGTGGTTTGAGCAGTTTGAGCAGCCGGTTCTGAAGGAAGTGGATATCAGTGGGATCAACAGTCCGAATGCGATCCTGATGCAGGCCAGGGGAGGTAAGATTCTGGGTGAGATTAACGGGGAGGCTCAGATTTATCCGGCTTCTATGACGAAGATTATGACTGTGATATTGGGGATTGAGAATTTTGATGATCTGGATGAGAAAATTACTCTGACGAATGAGATGTTCACCGGATTATATGAGCAGGATGCTACACAGGCAGGTTTTCAGCCGGGGGAAGAGGTTCGGGTGATTGATCTTCTCTATGGTGCGATGCTGCCTTCGGGGGCAGAGTGCTGTATTGCGCTGGCAGATACGATCAGTGGTTCAGAGGCGGATTTTGCGGAGCTGATGAATAAGAAAGCAAGGAAGCTTGGAATGGAGAATACTCATTTCTGTGATTCTACAGGACTGCATAATCCGGATCATTACAGTACGGTTAAGGATATTGCTGTTTTGATGAAGTATTGCATTAAGAATGATACGTTTCGTGAGATTGTGGAGACCTCCAGACATTCTACCGGAGTTACAAATATCCACCCGGATGGAATTACTTACTACAGTACAATGTTTAAAAATCTGTCTGATCCGACAGTCACAGGTGGAAAAATCCTCGGTGGCAAGACCGGCTATACCAGTGAGGCAGGGCACTGTCTGGTGAGTTTTGCGGAGATTGAGGGCAGGGAATATATCTTTGTTTCCGCAGGTGCTTCCGGAGCAGATGGAAATACGATTCCGCATATTCAGGATGCTGTGACTGTTTATAACAGGGTTGGTGCGGCGATTGAGGAGAAGATGAATGATAATAATAAATAAAATCTCCCACAAATTGTGACGCACATCTTGTGGGGAGCATTTTCGTTACTGTTCACTGGTAATATCCCGCGAGGTGTTTTTTGTGAGCAAAGATCACAGAAAACCCGAGACATACCGCGCGAATTTATGCGATCAGCATAAATTCTGTGCATCGCGAAGCGTGTTACTGCGAACGGAGTGAACAGTAACGCATTTTCCAAATACACTCTAATGTTTATAGATTTTTATAGACATATTTTTATGTATGTGATATAATCAATCACATACAAAAGAACGATACGGGCTACAGAGGAGGTGAAAGTGGTGACAGACAGACAAATACTGGAAGCTGTTTTGACAGAGGTCAGAGGATTTGGAACGCGAATGGATAAATTCGAAAGTCGAATGGATGGATTCGAAAGCCGAATGGACCGAATGGAAGAGCGTCAGAAGCGTTTTGAAGAAGAGACCAGAAATAACTTTGCAGATATCAAACTGCATTTGGAGAACATAACGGATAGGAATATTTCTATCCTTGCAGAGAATCATCTGAATCTTATCAATAAGATGGATGTGTCGGCTACCTGGATGAACAGGATTATGATTAATGAGGTTAAGATGAATGCTTTGACAGATCAGGTTGCCAGACTTCAGGCGAAATCCAGTTAAGCTTCCAATGATGAAAATACGAACGGATAAAAAGGGAGAACCATTGAGGTTCTCCCTTTAAAAGGTTTATTTTATGCGATTTTCCGATAGAATTATTCTCCGAAGTATCTCTTAAGAAGACCAGCGAATGCTTTTCCATGTCTTGCTTCATCTCTTGCCATTTCATGAACTGTATCATGGATAGCGTCAAGGTTAGCAGCTTTTGCACGTTTAGCGAGGTCTGTTTTACCAGCTGTAGCACCGTTCTCGGCTTCTACACGCATCTGAAGGTTTTTCTTTGTGCTGTCTGTTACAACTTCACCTAATAATTCAGCGAATTTAGCAGCATGTTCTGCTTCTTCATAAGCTGCTTTTTCATAGTATAAACCGATTTCCGGATATCCTTCTCTGTGAGCAACTCTTGCCATTGCAAGATACATACCAACTTCAGAGCATTCACCCTGGAAGTTTGCTCTTAAATCAGCCATGATGTCTTCGCTGGATCCCTGAGCAACACCTACAACGTGTTCAGCAGCCCATGACATTTCGCCATCCTGCTTTACGAATTTATCAGCCGGTGCCTTACATACAGGACAGGCTTCCGGAGCTTTCTCACCTTCATAAACATAACCACATACACTACATACCCATTTTGTCATAATTAAAATCTCCTTTTCTTTTTAATGAATTTATTAGGGATGCCAGAAAATAAATTGATTATCTCAGCATCGTTTAGTTCTTACTGCTTTCCGTCTGTGCGGCAGAAAAAGTAATTTTTTAATAATAGTAATTATTACTGTTTCCTGTGATTTTAGATTACCATACTTGATTGAAAAAGTCAAGTTTAATTTTAGCTTTTTTGCAACTTTTTATCATTAGTTGTTATTCCCAATTTGGCCACTAATGATGTAAGCAAAAACTACTTTGAACTATCAGAGTTGCCTTCTGTCTCTTTCAGGCAGTCCTCACACAGGCCGAAGAATCTGGCACTATAATCAGTAATCTTTCCTTTGAAGTTCTCACCTGCAAGATCCATAATGTGGTGAATTCCCTCGCTCTCAAGGTCGATGATCCGCTCACATCTGATACACATGAAGTGGCAGTGCCTCTCGGTCCGCCCGTCAAAGTGATCCGCTCCGGCGAAAGAGGAAAGCTTCTTAATCTCTCCCAGATCAGCCAGCAGAGATAAGTTGCGATATACCGTACCGAGGCTGATATTCGGATAGATGAGCTTCATATTCTCATATACCACATCGGCAGTAGGATGATCTGTTCTGGTTCTTAGAAACTCTTTAATCGATTCCCTCTGACGGCTGTATTTCAGTGTCGCCATGGTATTCCTCCCTTCCCTGTTTACTCGCAAATGATTTATCATAACTGTTCAGTATAGTTGCAGTTATAATCTGTTCAATAACGATAATCATTACTGATATTGATACTATACAATATTGGATTGAAATTGTCAAGATATAAAATTATTATTTTATAGAATTGTTATAGTTTGGTTACTGAGAACGGAGTGAACAATAACGATGTGGGTTTACAAATCCACCAAAATGTGCTATATTTTCCCTATAACAGGAAATAACTATTTCCTATAGCTAACAGCGTTCCACGATCACAGAGCGGAGTGCTGTCACGAAATAACACAAACTCATTGAAGAAGAGAGTAGATCCGCAGACCGTATTACAGAGAAATCCCCATGGATCACATATTACAGATTCAAAGGCTGAGAGGGATATGCAAGGAGCAGGTTGAAGATGGCTTCCGAGAGGCACTGCTGAGAGCCAACAGCTTTAGGCAGCGACAGGCACGCCTGTTACAGCGTAGAGGTATCACAACGTACCTCCCAAGGTTTCCCCGCGCGAGCCAGGAAACGAACAGAAGTGGTAACACGGGTAATACTCGTCTTCTCAGATAATCTGAGGAGACGTTTTTTATGTTATAGGAAATTACTTTGTAATGTTCCTATAACATAAAAAAGCCCTCCGGGCAGGATCACACTGCGACAGAGAGGAATTATTTCCCCCAACACCAGTTCCTTCCTACCATGAAGAATTTATGTTTTTCTTCCATAAATAAGGAGCAGTTGTTACCATTTTTAAACACCAGCTTCGGAAAATATAATTGTTTTCTGTGCATTTGCAGGGAGTGTAGCAACTCTTAGTGCCTGGAAATCTGCGTTATTCGAAAAAATCTCACTGTCTGAGCGAAGCGAGTTTGAGATTTTTTCGAATGGTTTTAGCTGATTTTCAGACACTTAGAGTTCCTAGCTCCCGAAATCGCACAGAAAACAATTATATTTTCCGGAGCGTCCACATTCAAAAAAGGAGACAACAACCCATGGAAAAACAGAAATACTACATCACCACCGCCATCGCCTACACATCCGGCAAACCCCATATCGGCAACACCTACGAAGTCGTCCTTGCCGACGCCATCGCCCGCTACAAACGTCAGCAGGGCTATGACGTATTCTTTCAGACAGGAACCGATGAACATGGTCAGAAAATCGAATTAAAAGCCGAAGAAGCCGGAATCACCCCAAAAGAATTCGTAGACAACGTATCCGGTGAGATCAAAAGAATCTGGGATCTGATGAACACATCCTACGACAAATTCATCCGTACCACAGATGAAGACCATGAAAAACAGGTCAAAAAAATCTTCAAAAAAATGTACGCAAAAGGCGACATCTACAAAGGACACTATGAAGGAATGTATTGTACACCATGCGAATCTTTCTTTACAGAATCCCAGCTTGTAGACGGCAAATGTCCGGACTGCGGCCGCCCATGTGTACCTGCAAAAGAAGAAGCATACTTCTTCAAAATGAGCAAATATGCTGACAAACTTATCGACTACATCAATACACATCCGGATTTCATCCAGCCGGAATCCCGTAAAAACGAGATGATGAACAACTTCCTTCTCCCGGGACTTCAGGATCTCTGTGTATCCAGAACTTCCTTCAAATGGGGAATCCCGGTAGACTTTGATCCGAAACACGTAGTATATGTATGGCTTGATGCCCTTACAAACTATATTACAGGAATCGGCTACGACTGCGATGGCGAAAGCACAGAACAGTTTAACAAACTCTGGCCTGCAGACCTGCATCTGATCGGTAAAGACATTATCCGTTTCCATACAATTTACTGGCCGATTTTCCTGATGTCACTGGATCTGCCGCTTCCGAAACAGGTATTCGGACATCCATGGCTTCTCCAGGGTGATGGAAAGATGAGTAAATCCAAAGGAAATGTAATCTATGCAGATGAACTGGTAGACTTCTTCGGTGTAGATGCAGTCCGCTACTTCGTACTTCATGAAATGCCATTCGAGAATGATGGTGTGATCACATGGGAACTGATGGTAGAGCGTCTCAATTCTGAACTCGCTAACACCCTTGGAAACCTTGTAAACCGTACCATTTCCATGTCAAACAAATATTTCGGCGGTGTGGTAGAAAACAAAGGCGTTACAGAACCTGTAGATGATGATCTGAAGAACTTCATTCTCTCCGTACCTGCCAAAGTAAACGAAAAAATGGATAAACTCCGCGTGGCAGATGCAATGACGGAAGTATTCACAATCTTCAAACGCTGCAACAAATACATCGACGAAACAATGCCATGGGCTCTTGCTAAGGATGAAGAGAAAAAAGACCGTCTTGCAACAGTTCTCTACAATCTGGTTGAGGGAATCTGCATTGGTGCGGTTCTGCTGAAATCCTTTATGCCGGAAACAACAGAGAGAATCCTTGCCCAGTTAAATGCACAGGACAGAGAACTGGAAGATCTTAAGACCTTTGGCCTCTATCCGTCAGGAAATAAAGTAACCGAAAAACCGGAGATCCTTTTCGCCCGCCTTGACCTGAAAGAGGTACTTGCAAAGGTGGCAGAGCTTCATCCGCCGAAAGCAGAAGAACCTGCAAAAGAAGAAAAAGAAGACGTAATTGATATCGAAGCAAAACCGGAGATCACATTTGAAGATTTCGGCAAGCTTCAGTTCCAGGTTGGTAAGATCATCAAATGTGAAGAAGTAAAGAAATCAAAGAAACTTCTCTGCTCACAGGTACAGATCGGAAGCCAGGTGCGTCAGATCGTATCCGGAATCAAAGCACACTACAGTGCAGAAGAAATGGTAGGTAAGAGGGTTATGGTAGTCACAAACCTGAAACCAGCCAAACTTGCCGGTGTACTCAGTGAAGGAATGATCCTCTGCGCAGAAGATGCAGACGGAAACCTTTCCCTGATGGTACCGGAAAAGGAAATGCCTGCAGGTGCAGAAATCTGCTGATCTTTGTATTACTGAGAACAAAGCGAATGGTAGCGAAAATGTGTGAAAACTTACGAATATTATCTTGACAAATACACTCTCAAAAGCTATATTAATATTTAGATAAAGGGGAGTGACTGACTCATGAGTATTCATGGTGTCGTCAATTTCGGTGGGTAAAGACTCCAACCGTATCGTGATGAACAGGCGAGGCTTTTATTGTATGTTCCCGTACAATAAGAGCCTCGCTTTTTGTAAAAACTTAAACAGGGGGATTTTGATCATGTCACAGGGTTTTAATCATTTTGATGAGAACGGAAACGCAGTTATGGTAGACGTTTCTGGGAAAAATGTCACTTACAGAACAGCAGTTGCCACAGGTGAGATTCATGTAGGAGAAGCAATCATGGAGGCTGTGAAAGAGGGTTCTGTGAAAAAGGGAGATGTGCTTGGAGTAGCACGTGTAGCGGGGATTATGGGAGTGAAAAGGACTTCTGAGTTGATTCCCATGTGCCATCCGCTTCCGATCCAGAAATGTTCCGTAGACTATGAACTGGATGAGACAAACGGAATTATCCGCGCTTTCTGTACAGTGAAAACAGAAGGCAAGACCGGTGTGGAAATGGAGGCACTGACAGGGGTTCAGGTGACGCTTCTGACGATTTATGATATGTGTAAGGCAATTGACAAGCATATGGTAATGTCCAATATTCATCTGGTTGAAAAGACGGGCGGTAAGAGTGGAGATTTTCATTTTTGATGTCCACAAATTACTTTGCGATTTGCAAAATATTTGTTGGGTAAAATGAAAGAAATGTGTATAATGGAAATACAGAATGGCAGATAACGAAAAAATTATCTGCCCGACAGGGAGGTTTTTATAAAATGAAAAGAGTAGCGATCATTACATCCAGTGATACGGGATATCGCGGAGAACGTGAGGATTTAAGCGGACCTGCGATCCGAGAGATTGTTGAGAAGAATGGATATGAGGTTGTGTCTGAAGATGTTCTGCCGGATGACAGAAAGATGTTGTCAGAGAGAATGGCGGAAATTGCAGACAGCGGCACAGCGGAACTGATCCTGACAACAGGCGGAACCGGTTTTTCACCCAGAGATATTACACCGGAGGCAACGGAGGATATTATTGACAGACGTGTACCGGGGATTCCGGAGGCAATGCGTGCGTACAGCATGACTATCACGAAACGCGCCATGCTCAGCCGTTCTACGGCAGGTATCCGAAAAAAAACACTGATCATCAATCTTCCGGGAAGTCCGAAAGCTGTAAAAGAGAGCCTGGAGTATATTATTGATGCGCTTGGACATGGCATTGAGATCATGACGGGGGAAGCAGGGAACTGCGCAAGATAACTGATGGCGATAAACGGAAGAGCAGGTACGAAAACAGTATCTGAAACGAAAACAGGAAGGTAAAGGGATAATCTTATGGGAAAAGTAATTGCGGTTTGTACAAGTGAAAGAAAGGGAATACAGAAGACAAGTGTTCCGGAGATTAAAGTAATTGAGGACTGGGGAATCGAGGGTGATGCCCATGCCGGCAAATGGCACCGTCAGGTAAGTCTGCTCTCCTTTGACAAGATTGAAGATTTTCGCGCCAGAGGTGCAGAGGTAGAAGACGGGGCATTCGGAGAGAACCTTGTGGTTCAGGGAATCGACTTTGCCACACTTCCGATCGGCACGAAATTCCAGTGCAATGATGTAGTCCTGGAGCTGACACAGATTGGAAAAGAATGCCACAGCGGATGTGCGATCTTTAAGAAAATGGGAGAGTGCATTATGCCGAAACAGGGAGTTTTTACGAAGGTTCTCCACGGAGGTGTGATCCACCCGGGGGATGAGCTGGTAATTTTGTAACAGATCTTTTAACTGGATTATAGCAATCCTCATAAATAATGTATATTGATCCGGCTTATCAGAGCGCGAAATCCTGCGTCAGATATCTTTGCCGTGCGTCAGCACGCCTGCAGATATCTTCCTTGTCCTTCGCACTCTGCTGAACTGTCTTGATTGCATTATTTTATGGGATTGCTATAAGATTACATGAGGAGATTGGAAAAAATGATTATTGATACACATGCGCACTATGATGACGAGGCCTTTGACACAGACAGGGAAGCGCTTCTTATGTCTATGTACGATGGAGGGATTGAGAAAATTGTAAATGTCTGTGCATCTGTAGGTGGTTTTCAGGATACTGTGGATCTGATGGAGAAATATCCTTTTATATATGGAGCAGTGGGAATCCATCCGGATGATGCAGATAAGATGACACAGGAGACTCTGGATGAGATTCGCAGATTATCCCATATGGACAAGATGGTGGCAATCGGTGAGATCGGGCTGGACTATTACTGGCATAAGGAAGAAGAGGAACATCAGATCCAGAAGAAAATGTTTCGCGCCCAGCTTGACATTGCCAGAGAAGAGAAGCTTCCGTTTATGATCCACAGCAGAGAAGCTGCCGAGGATACTCTGAATATCGTCAGAGAATATATGCAGGGTGGTATGTATGGCGGTATCATTCATTGTTTTTCATACAGCAGGGAGATTGCGGCAGAATATCTGAAAATGGGACTGTATCTGGGAATCGGCGGAGTTGTCACTTTTAAGAACGCAAAGAAACTGAAAGAGACGGTTCAGTATGCACCCCTGTCTCAGCTTGTTCTGGAAACAGACTGTCCCTATATGTCTCCAGAGCCAAACAGAGGTAAGAGAAATTCGTCATTAAATCTGCCTTATGTAGCACAGGCAATCGCAGAACTGAAGGGAATTACAGCAGAAGAGGTCATTGATGTGACCAGACAGAATGCAGAGAAACTGCTGGGCATTCATCAATAACCGCTGTCATATTTGTTTGAAGAATCATCGGAACTTTCATCCGAAGAGCTGTCAGAACTGTCGGAAGAGTCTTCGGTTCCGTCTGATGTGTCTGCCTGATATTCCCAGGAGTGGATGGATTCTGTATCTTCCACTACATTTCCGGTAGTTTTGTCGATCATGTTGCCCTCCCAGTCAAACTTGACGTTCAGCAGGTTTGTATTTGTGGAAGGCTTCACATTCATGGACATGATTTCCTTAAATTTAGCTTTCAGGTTATCGAGAGTAAACTCATCACCGATCACATTTCTTACACTGTGGGAAGAAGCAAGTTCTTCTGTATAATCATCCAGCATATATGGTCCGTATTCTCCGTTATCGTGATTATAATGCATGACCATAGGTTTCACTTCCGGAGAAAGGATCTGGATGGTTGATTTGCCGTTCAGAGTTGATTTCTGTATGGTAAAACTTGCCATTCCTTCCAGAAGTTCCGGGAGTTCCTGCTGGGTGGAAACGAAGTTTCCGAGGGAGTAGAATATGGTGGTATTGTGTCCCTGGTCATCAGAAAGCTGTCCGTAAGGCTGAAGCACATGCGGATGACCGCCAATGATCACATCAACACCCTGCTGCATCAGAAAAGCGGCCCATTGTTTCTCGTATTCATTTGGCATGGTTTCATCTTCTGTTCCCCAGTGAGCCACAAAGATGATGCAGTCGCTGATTTCTTTGGCTTTCTGGATCATTGTGGTGATCTTATCCTTATCAAAGATATCGATCATGTACTCATATCCTTCGCCTGCACCGGAATTATTGGTGCCGTATGTATAGTCAAGAAAAGCAATCTTAATACCATTCACTTCTTTTACTTTGACAGTGTCTGCATCTTCCTGGGTGGCGTGAATGCCAAGTACAGGAATATCCGGATAATTGGTGCTCCAGAAATCCAGAGTACTTTTCAGATAGTCATATCCATAATCATCGGCGTGATTTGTGGCAGATTCCACTACATCAAACCCTGCTTTGATAATGGCATCTCCCACTTCCTGGGGAGTGGCAAAAGAAGGATAAGTGCTGACAGCATCGTGGCTTGGAGCAAAAACCGTTTCCTGGTCGATCATGGCTACGTCTGCAGCCTGGATCTGGTCCAGAACATGAGTGTAGATATGGTCATAATTCCATATGCCGGAGTCATTTTCGCCGGATTCATACAGCTTGCTGTGATAAAGATTATCTCCAACAGCAATTACACTTGCAGTGGAGATGACAGGTGTTTCAGCTTTGATCTTATCCTGCTGTTCCTTGAGAGCCGCTGCTTCTGTTGCTTCTTTCTGCGGTTTACGGATCAGGGTGTAATCCATCTGATGCATCACCAGAACGAGCAGAACCAGAACAATAACAGAACACAGAAGACTGATCCGGGAGTTGATTCTCTCCCGTAAATTAAGTGGCATATTATTTTTTTTCATAGAAAATTCCCTTTAACTAAAATAGTTCTTAACAGTGAGAGTGCTGAACAGTTACAGTAATCTGCAGCCTGTATTGCTGTCCTCAGTACCGTATCTCAAATTCATTGCAGACTGCATACGGAAATGAGACAGGAGCGTATGAACTGTAATCTATCTGTCCATTATAACAAATTTCATGGTTCAAAGAAAGAATTAAGAGAGAAATTCTTTGAAAACCTGCCAGAAATGCTTTGTGAGACAAAGTATTTTAGTGTATAATAGGTAGCAATATAACCATAATGTACAAACATGCTACAGCAATGCTATATGGAATTGCTTAAGCAAAAAGAGGGAGGTAACCGGATGAACCATTATGAGGCAATTAATGATGTACTGGTCAATTTATTTAATGAGATTCTGGACCTGGAAGAACGGGCATTGATTACGGGAGAATATAAGAATATTTCCGTCAATGATATGCACATTATTAATGCAGTAGGTATCCGGGAACAGAAGAATATGTCAACAGTAGCCAGAGAACTGAATGTGACTGTGGGTACATTGACGATCGCTGTGAATAATCTTGTAAAGAAGGGATATATCCAGCGTATGAGAAGTCAGGAGGACCGAAGGGTTGTGCTGATCTCCCTGACAGAACAGGGGAAGAAAGCTTATTACCATCATAAAGATTTCCATGAGAAGATGGTACTGGCTTTACTTAAAGGCCTAAATGTGGAGGAGACAGAGGCATTGACGAAAGCTCTGACCAAGCTGCAGGCATTTTTCAGATCATATCAGTAGAAGGAGTAAAGATGGAATATACTGAGAAGGATTTAGTAAAGATCGCAAAAAGGGAAAATAATACGAAGAGAAACTATCTGGTAGTGGATCCGCTTCAGGGAAAGCATATTCCGGTAGTGCCATCAAAGGCACTGGATTTATTTGCTGCTCTGGCAGATACTTTCAGGGAGAAATACAAAGATGAAAAACTTTTGCTGGTGGGCTTTGCGGAGACAGCAACTGCCATAGGTGCTCAGGCAGCGATTACTGTGGGGGCAGATTATATTCAGACCACCAGAGAAGTTATTCCCGGCGTGAATTATCTGTTTTTTTCCGAGGAACACAGCCATGCCACAGAGCAGAAGTTGGTAAAAGATGATATTGACAGAGCAGCGGCGGAGACGGATCGGATCATATTTATTGAGGATGAAGTAACTACCGGAAAAACAATTCGGAATATCATCAGTATTCTTGACAGGGAATATGACGGAAAATTTAAATATTCAGTAGCATCTCTGTTAAACGGAATGAGCGAGGAGAATCTGGAACGTTATAAGAGACAGGGGATTTCCCTGTATTATCTGGTAAAAACGGATCACAGTACTTACGGAGACAGAGCAGAAACATTTAAGGGAGACGGATTTTATTATAAATGTCCGGATAAGGCCGCAGAGTATACAACGATTTATGTTAAAGACCGGATGGATGCCCGCAGACTGATTGATTCCGGGAAATATGAAGAAGCATGTGAGAATCTGTGGAGAGAAATCCGGGAGAAAACCGGAAATATGGCTGATAATATATCTGGCAAAAGAATACTGGTGATCGGCACTGAGGAGTTTATGTTCCCTGCACTTTATATCGGAAGAAAGATGGAAAAAGAGGGAGCCGAAGTAAGGTGCCATTCGACTACAAGAAGTCCCATTGCTGTGAGTCTGGAAAAAGAGTATCCCCTTCACAGCAGATATGAACTGAAAAGTTTATATGATCCGGACAGGAGAACGTTTATTTACGATATAGGAAAATATGACAAGGTATTGATTGTTACAGATTCTCCGGAAATAAAGGAGAGTCAGGAAACGCTGATAAATGCTGTCCGGATGCAGAACAAGGATATTACAGTTGTAAGGTGGTGCTGATTTGAGAAGTTCCTATTCAGAAGAAGATGTGATTTTATTATTGAAGGATATTACCGGGCTGGTAGAACCTCAGCCTGCCAAAGTGCGGGAGAAACTGATTCAGTCCGGAAAACATTACAGCGAGATGCTGCCTGTTGAATATGTTCCTACAGATCAGTATATGCAGGTATATCATAATGCGCTGAAACATTATGCGAAGCCGGTTGCCAATGCAGTAGGAATGCTGGCAGATAAGATCATAGAGAATAAGGGAAAGAAAATTGTCCTGGTATCCCTTGCCAGAGCGGGAATCCCAATTGGTATCCTTGTGAAGCGATACATCAAATTCAAATATGGTATAAATGTGCCACATTATTCCATTTCAATTATCAGAGGAAGAGGGATTGACGATAATGCCATGAAGTATCTGCTTGAAAAGTACAGACCGCAGCAGATTTTATTTGTGGACGGATGGATTGGCAAGGGTGCGATCCTGAATGAATTGAAGAAAGATATCTCTGCATATGAAGGGGTTTCTGCTGACATAGCGGTAGTGGCAGATCCGGCAAATGTTACGGAGCTTTGCGGAACACATGAAGATATCCTGATCCCAAGTTCCTGCCTGAACAGTACAGTATCCGGCCTTATCAGCCGTACTTTTCTGAGAGATGACATAATAGGCAGAGATGATTTCCATGGGGCAGTCTATTACGGAGAACTGACAGATTCTGATCTGTCATATGACTTTATTGAAACCATTGAAAAGGAATTTAATATGGAGAATACACCTGATCTGGAAAAAAGAGTGGAAAGTCAGGGTATTGATGAGGTAATAAATATAGGAAAGAATTTCGGTATTGACGATATTAATCTGATCAAACCGGGGATCGGAGAGACAACAAGAGTATTACTGAGGAGAATTCCCTGGAAGGTGCTGATCGATGAGCGATATAAGGGAAATCCTCAGTTGGAGCATATTGTCAGACTTGCCGAAGAGAAACATACACCTGTAGAATACTATCCACTTACACATTATAAATGCTGTGGAATCATTAAGAAGCTTGCGGATGCGTGAGAAGGGTAATACTTATTCTGTTATTCCGAAAACTTCTGAAAGATAAACTGTTTTCTTAGCCCAGTTCAGATGGGTTTTATATTCATTCATTCTTTCTCTGGTTTTGCTTCCTGCAACAAGGGAAGCAGAATCAGCATTCCAGTTTAAAATCGCCCGTGCGTCAAGGTAGTCATTTTGTGAAACCTGATAAGCTCTGTTTACTACAGGGATCTGTGAAGGGTGGATAACGGTTTTTCCAATGAAACCGCAAAGTCTGTCCTCACGGATTTCCTGAATCAGTCCTTCTTTCCAGCTGTCACCGGCATAATATTCCCATACAGGACCGGAAATCACATAATCCATACCATATACAGTGATAATATCTGAGAAAATATCTGAAACAGGTCTGATGCTGTGAATAGATTCATTGGCATGTCTGCGAAACCCAAACATATGGCACAGATCATTTCCGCCAACACGTATATTCAATATAAGATCTTCAATTCTGGCTAAAGAATCCCTTAACAAATAGAGAATATCAATTCTGTTTCGCAAATCTATAATGGAAGGACTTTCGTAAATAGGCATCATGTAAAGCTTTTTTGCGACAAGTTCATTGACGAGGATCATCTGCTCAATATAACTTTGTGCGTTATCCGGGCTGAATTTAGGGACGATGAAACCGGTAACAATCTTAATGGATTGCCCAAGAGCTTTTGTTAATCTCTGAATCTGCTGTGGATTCCGAACACGGATAAATATTTTGGGCAGATAGAATGGCTTTTGTTCATGCTGTATGAATATCTGGCTGAGAGAAGAAATCAGTATCTGCTCGGCTTCTTCAACATGATCGTCGTTTATGGTATCTTCAAGACAGAGAGCAAGAGAAAATCTGTTCCCGAATCTTTCATTTATCAGAGAATCAGTGATGGATATTCTGTTGGCAGGACAATAGAGTAATGGACCTACACTGTAATATAAAACATTATTTTTCATAACACTCCTTCTGACATATCTACAAAAATTCCCGTAAATAGGGTACCTTATAGAAATTCAATAAAATACTGCAGGTAATCCGGCCCATCACAGTGTGAAGGACCGAGTCAGCAGCTACATCATAGCACATTTCAGGGGAATAAGCCATAGAAAGAACAGGGGAATTTTCTTGAAATATAAATAGCAATATGATACAATTTTGAGGTAGAATTTATACGAAAATTTGGAGAAAATTATGGTTCCGCATTATTTTATGAAATTACTGTAGAACTTATCATGAACAGAAATAAGATAAGCAGATATTGAAGGTGAGATACTTATATGTTGGAACACAAAAAAATTCAAAACCTCAGTGATTATTTTGTCGAACTGAACAGCAGGCGGGAGAAAGGTGTTTATTTCTACCGTATCAACGGATATTCTGAAGAAGTCGGCGAATTTATAAAGAAATATTATGATACAGCAAGAAGAACCGGAGTGGTTATCGAAGGGAAGATACCTAATCCCGATGAGGGGAATCTTGCATATTATAATGAAATAATGGGAATGGATTTTCAGATGAGTATGGATTTTATCCATGTCAGTCTGAGAAAATGGCTGCCAAGGATGAATGAGTTTCAGAGACAGAATGTGGCAGCCTCCATTTATGACTCTCTGGATTCCCTGCGAAAAGCCGGGAAAACCGAGAATATGCTCAGGAACGCATATATCAAGTTCATGTGCTGGCTGTATTATAAATTTGAACGCATTGTAAATCAGCTTGGAGAGAACCATATCCCTAAAATATTATATGAAGGGCAGATAAGCAATTATGAGTTAATGCTCATATCGATTCTTTCCAATGCAGGCTGTGATGTAGTACTGCTTCAGTATGCAGGGGATCAGGGATATCTGAAAACAGATCCGGGTTCCGTTCTTTCAGACAGTTTGCAGATGGAAGGTTTGCAGCCATTTCCGCAGGGATATTGTGTGAAAAAGGTCAGAGATGAGATTCAGAATGAACTTAACAATGAGAGACTGTATGGAATCAGACCTTCGCTTACAAATTGTACAAATGCATGGATAAAGGGAAACGGCCTGGATGATATCCGCGAGAGCATTCTGTTAAGGGGAAATGACAGCCGTTTTTTTTATAACTGTTTCTGCAGGATAAACGGGGCAGAAGATAAGCTTACTTATGCAAATGAACTGTTCAGATTGCAGCAGGAACTGAGAAATTCAAAGAGAAATACGGTGATCGTAAGTAAAGAGATTCCAAGACCAACGCCGCAGGAAATTTCAGAGATAAAGAGGTCAAACTACACATCCGGAGATCAGATGCTCCTGGGACTTGCGTGTAATATACAGTATGGAGCCAATCCGGAGCTTCAGCGGATCCTGCATAAAACATTTGTGGATGTTATGCTGGCTGAATCTCAGAAGGAAGGGGAAAATCTTAACAGACTGACAAACAGGGCAGTGTATCTGCTGTGCTGGATGAGAAGATATCTGCCGAAGCTGTTCATAAACTGGAAATCACCGGAGATTGGATGCTTTATTTATCTGGGGGGCTGCCGGAATGAAAACGAAGCTCTGTTTATGAGTTTCCTTGGGCGGCTGCCACTGGATGTGCTGATCTTATGTCCTGATCTGAACATTAAGTGCTGTCTGGAAGATAAACTTCTGTATGAGGTCAACTATCCGGAGAGTCTGGCGATCACAGAATATCCGGAAGAGAGTTCTCAGGTAAAGATTGGAACAGCCGCTTATCATGCGGAAAGAGAACTTGATACTCTGATGTATCAGGACAGTGGGATATACAGAAATCAGCAGTATGTGAAGGCGAATGTTATCAATCTGCAGACCATGTATGAAGAGATAAAACTACTGTGGGATCAGGAATTGAAATACAGACCTAATTTCAGCACAGTTAACGGTGTGGTAAATATTCCGGTTATTTTTTCAAAAATCTCAGGAGTGAAGGATGGAAGTGTTTCTCAGTACTGGGAATCCATAGCAGCACTGATCACAGAGGATACCGTTGTTGTGAAAAGTGCTCCGTGCATTGAACCAACTGCCTCCGGTCCAATGAAAGCCTTTGCCGTAGAATTTTATAAAAACGGAAAGCTTCTGCGGAATAAAATAAAGAATCATCCCAGATATCCTTATCATCTTCTTCGGGAGGAAATGCAGGAATTTATACTTGACAAGCTGCAGCTTCTGATCGAGCGGAAACTGATAAAGGGTATTGGGGAAAATGGTACAGAATATACAGTGATCGCGCAGATTCTGGATCTGCCGAAGGAGATTCTGCGTCTGATCCAGAAATTTGATTTTACAAAAAAGAATCCGAAACTGATATATATTAATACAGGGGAGACGATGATTTCACTTCAGGATTCGATTCTTGTAACATTCCTGAACCTGGCAGGATTTGACATTCTGTTTTTTGTCCCTACAGGCTATCAGAGTGTGGAGAACTACTTTGCAGAAAAACTGATGGAAGAGCACCAGATCGGGGAATATAAATACGATATGCAGGTTCCGGATCTGAATAACATTTCGACAAACAGTACCCGCCCCTCATGGCGGAGAAAACTTTTCAGGAGAGGTTAGTAGATTATGGGACTTGATTTCGGTAAATCATCTATGGGAAATCCTGCTCAGGCCGGTAATGGTCTTCAGGAGAAAAATGAGATTGAAGTTGTGGAGAAATATGATATTGTCGCTGACAGGCAGCAGATGAATGCTGAGCTGGTCAATTCAAAAGAAGTGGACGATATTGTCAGCACGATCGAAGTTTACAATATGGATACCATTGTATCTTTTGGTGCGAAAGCAGCAGAGGAGATTTCCAAGGCATCTGATGTGGTCCTCAACAGCATGAATATGTCGCAGCTTAATGAGACAAGCGAGATGCTTAAATCGCTGGCAAAGATCATGGATCAGTTTGACATTAATGAAATTAAGGATAATCCGGGACTTTTCGGAAAGCTTTTCGGAAATTTCAGAAAACAGCTGGATAAGATACTGGCCAAGTATCACACAATGGGCGAAGAAGTTGATAAGATTTATGTTCAGCTTAAAGGATATGAGTCTGAAATCAAACAGTCCAACAAAAAGCTGGATACCATGTTTAAGACCAATGTGGATTATTATCATGAACTGGTGAAATATATCCTTGCAGGAGAACAGGCATGTAAAGAGATTGAAGCCTACATTGCCCAGAGACAGCAGGATATGGAGAATACGGGAGATCAGTCTATTCAGTTTGAACTTACCAGTCTGAATCAGGCACTGATGATGCTGGAACAGAGGACACAGGATCTGAGAACAGCAGAGAATGTGGCAATGCAGTCCATTCCCATGATAAAGACTATGGAGTTCAGCAATTACAATCTGGTGAGAAAGATCAATTCTGCGTTTATCGTTACGCTTCCTGTATTTAAGCAGGCACTTGCGCAGGCAATTCTTCTGAAAAGGCAGAAGATACAGGCAGAATCTATTGCAGAACTGGATAAGAAAACAAATGAGATGCTTCTTAAGAATGCCCAGAATACAGTAGATGTATCGAAGATGACAGCTAAAATGGCATCCGGAAGTTCCATTCAGATTGAGACTCTTGAGAAGACATGGGCAACCATTACAAATGGAATCGAAGAGACAAGAAGGATCCAGGAAGATGCCAGAAAGAAACGCCAGGAGGATCAGGTTCGTCTGGAGGCAATCAAACAGGATTTTAACAAACAATACAATGTGCCACCGGTAAGAAAATAAAAACACAGAAAAAAGGGAGGATGAATGATATGCCTATTAATTTATCAAAAGGACAGAAGGTAGATTTAACAAAGAAGAATCCGGGACTTAAGAAGATCATGGTAGGACTTGGCTGGGATGTAAACGCTTTTGATTCAGGTTCGGATTTTGACCTGGATGCAGCAGCATTTATGCTTGGTGCCAACGGAAAATGCCCTACAGAGAAAGAATTCATTTTCTATGGCAATCTGAAGCATGTCAGTGAATCAGTCATCCACATGGGAGATAACCTTACCGGTGAGGGTGAAGGTGATGATGAGCAGATCATGATCGATCTGTCAAAGGTTCCGGCGAATATTGAGAGAATTGCGTTTACAGTTACCATTTATGATGCAGAAGCAAGACGTCAGAACTTCGGACAGGTTTCAAACTCTTACATCCGTCTGGTAGATGAATCCAATGAGGTGGAACTGATCCATTATGATCTTGGGGAGGACTTCTCCATTGAAACAGCAGTAGTTGTAGGAGAACTTTACAGACATAACGGAGAGTGGAAGTTTAATGCCATCGGAAGCGGATTCCAAGGTGGACTTGCAGCGCTCTGCGGTCATTATGGTATTGAAGTAGCGTAATGTAAGAGACAGTCGGCTGTTTGGTAAAAATACTAAACAGTTATCAGGTATGGAGCTGTATAGCGAAGCGGATAAGACAATATGGGAGGAAAAATATATGCCAGTTAGTTTAAAAAAAGGACAGAAGGTCAGTCTTACAAAAGGTAACCCGGGACTTAAGAATGTAGTTGTAGGTATCGGATGGGATATCAATGCTTTTGACACAGGCGGAGATTTCGATCTGGATGCAGCAGCGTTCTGTCTGACAGATTCCGGAAGGGTTTCTGATTCGAACGATTTTGTATTCTATGGAAATCTTGTACATCCGTCCGGAGCAGTCCAGCATATGGGAGACAACCTTACAGGTGCCGGAGACGGAGATGATGAGCAGATTAAGATCGATCTGTCAAAGATTCCTGCCAATATCACAAAGATTGCATTTACAGTTACCATCTATGATGCAGAGGCAAGACGCCAGAATTTCGGACAGGTTTCTAATGCCTTTGTGAGAATCTTCAATGAAGTGACAGGAGAAGAAATCCTCAGATATGATCTTGGAGAAGATTTCTCTATTGAAACAGCAGTTGTATTTGGTGAACTGTACAAGAATGGTGACGAATGGAAATTTAATGCCATTGGAAGTGGTTATCAGGGTGGTCTGGCTGCTTTGTGCAACAGTTATGGTGTAGACGTAGAATAGTGCCGGAGGGCAACAGGAGGGACGAAAATGTCAGTAAGCTTACAGAAAGGACAGAAGGTAAATCTGTCAAAGGAGCATGCAGGATTAGCAAAGGTGATCGTGGGACTTGGCTGGGATGAGGCAAAGCCATCCGGCGGTGGTGGATTGTTTGGTGCATTATTTGGTTCTTCATCACATCAGGCAATCGACTGCGACGCTTCTGCAATCATGTTGAAAAATGGTAAATTTACAGATAAAACAGACCTGGTATATTTCGGCAACCTGAAACATAAATCCGGGACAGTCAATCATATGGGAGACAATCTTACAGGAGCAGGCGAGGGAGATGATGAGCAGATCGTTATTGATCTGTCAAGAGTTCCGGCTGAATATGATAAGATTGTCATTGTTGTCAATATCTATCAGGCAGTAAAGAGAAAACAGCATTTTGGAATGATCCAGAATGCATTTATCCGTCTGGTTGATGCCAGAAACAATAAAGAAATGTGCAAATATAATTTAACTGAGAATTATTCAGGTATGACTGCGATGATTTTTGGGGAAATATACAGGTATAACGGTGAATGGAAATTCAACGCCGTAGGAAATGGCACAACAGATCCCGGACTTGGGGAACTCTGCCAGAGATTTGTGTGAAAATAAAAAGAGGAGCTGTTATGGTTCCTCTTTTTATATAAAATCCGGTAACTGTCTGTCCATGATTGAACAGTTGCAAAACCCGAAAGAGGAGGTTGATTATTATGAATGAAATAAACAAAGAGGAGCGAATGCAGGGCCTGTCCGGACAGCAGGTCAGCGAGAGCAAGGCGAAGTACGGCACCAATGAGCTGGCGAAGAAAGAGACTGAATCACTCTGGTCCATGTTCATCGGCGCATTTGATGACATCTGGATCAAGGTATTATGTGCGGCTCTGGCTCTTAAAGTTATCCTGGCTGTGCTGGGAATCTTTGTCCCTGCATTATCCGGCGGAAATGATGTTGTGGAGATCATCAGTATTGTGATCGCAATCGCACTTGCTACCGGTTTCAGTACCCTGTCAGAGTACAGAAATACTTCAAGAAGTGAGGCGCTTCAGGAAGAATACAGCAAGACCTATGCCAAAGTTGTAAGAGACGGAAAGCTGGTCAATATTCTTACCAGTGAAATCGTTAAAGGTGATACGATCCTTATCCAGGCAGGAGATAAGGTTCCGGCAGATGGTCTGTTATTTGAAGGTAAGATCAAAGTATCTCAGGCGGCATTAAACGGTGAATCAAGAGATGAGAACAAAGCAGCAGTAACCAATATGGACGAGGCAGAATCTACGGATTACTCTTCACAGGGAAAAGTCTTTATGGGTTCGGTTGTGACTTCAGGCGAAGGTTACATGATCGCAACTGTTATCGGAGACAGTTCTGAATTAGGAAAGATAAACAAAGCTCTGACAGATACCTCCGAGGAAGAAGAGCGAAAAGATACTTCCAGCCTGAAGCTGGAGGGTGTGGCAGCAGGTATCGGTAAACTGGGTGTGTCAGCTGCAGCGATCGCGGGTATCCTTCATGTTGTCCTGACTCTGATCAGGGCAGATCAGGCAATCACTGTTGTTTCCGTTCTCCTTGTAATAGCGGAAGCAGTTATGCTTATGGCTTCTATCGTGATCATGGCAGTTCCGGAGGGACTCCCGATGATGAACAGTCTGGTTCAGTCAATGAATACAGAGTCCATGTATAAAAAGAATATCCTTGTCAGCCACAAGGCGGCATTTTCAGATTCTGCTTACATGAACGTGCTGTTCAGTGATAAAACCGGAACGATCACACAGGGTAACCTGTCACTGGTAGAATTTATCACAGGTAACGGTGAGATTGTTGATTCCATCCAGAGCAGGGAGTTTATAGAAGCTATCACTCTGAATAACCTTGCAAAGATTTCCTCAGAAGGAAAGGCAATCGGAAGTAACAACATGGACAGAGCACTGCTCTCTTATGCCATTGATCATGGTTATAATGATTATGACAATGATCCGGAGAAGGTAGAAGAGATCAGCGGATTTGATTCCGAGAAGAAATGTGCCACTGTAAAACTGAAAAACGGACTTGTTTACTGGAAGGGTGCTACAGAGAATATCATTGATAAAGTAACACATTACATGCTTCCGGACGGGGAAGAAAGAGAGTTTACAAAGGCAGATAAAGATAAAGTAGAAGAACAGATGCATGCACAGGCAAAGAGAACCATGAAGCTTCTCTCCGTAGCGAAAATCAGCGATGGAAAGACTGTTCTTATGGCAGTTCTGTGTCTGCGTGATAATGTCAGAACAGATGCGGTTGAGACTGTTCAGATTCTCAATGATGCAGGAATCCAGGTAGTTATGGTTACCGGTGATGCAGAGGAAACTGCAGTAGCCATTGCAAAAGAGGCAGGTATTCTTGCAGATGAGAAGAAGGACGTGGTTCTTACCCATGAAGAAATGGAGAAATTATCAGATGAAGAGCTGAAGAAAGTTCTCCCGAACCTGAGAGTGGTAAGCCGCGCGAAACCGCTTGATAAGAAAAGACTGGTATCTCTTTCACAGCAGATTGATAATGTCTGTGGTATGACCGGTGACGGTGTGAACGATGCTCCCGCATTAAAACAGGCAGACATTGGTTTTGCAATGGGAGATGGTACAGCAGTTGCACAGGAGGCAGGAGATGTTGTTATCCTTAATAACAGTCTGACTTCCATTAAAGACTGTGTGCTTAACAGCAGGACTATGGCGAAATCTGTTGGAAAATTCCTCATTTTCCAGCTTACTGTAAATATCAGTACTCTGTTAATGAATATCATTGCACCGATCCTGGGATGGACAGAGCCGTTTTCCATTGTCCAGATCCTTTGGATCAACCTGATCATGGATACATTGGCTGCCATGGCGTTTGGTGGAGAACCTATTCTTGACAGATATATGAAAGATCAGCCGGCAAAGAGAACAGATAATATTCTGACTCCGTACATCAAGTCAGCGATCGGAGTAAGTGCAATATTTATTACCCTTGGTTCTATCCTGATACTTGAGAATATCGGCGGCATTACCAGTTGGGTAATCCCTGCGGGCTGTGCAGATCCGGAGCTTTATGAGAAAACATTTATGTTTGCGTTCTTCATTTATGCGATTATCTTTAACAGTCTGAATACCAGATCTGAGAAGTTTAATCTGTTTGAGCATATCGGGGAGAATAAGAACTTCGTACTGGTAATGGGAGCAATCTTTGTTCTTCAGACCATTATCATTGAAATCGGCGGAAAAGTATTTAACACAACTCTGCTTGAGCCAAAGGCATTACTGGTATCCATGGTACTTGCAGTACTTATTATACCGGTGGATCTTATCAGAAAAGCAATCATGAGCAGGTAAACAATACGTATGAAATAATAATTATGGGGCTGTCGCAGGTAATAACAGTGTGGCAGTCCCATTTTTGGAGGAAGCGAATGAATGGCATTTTATGCGCGGACATGGACAATACCATAATATATTCGTATAAGCGCAATATCGGTGAAAATAAATTAAATGTTGAGTTATATAATGGAAGAGAAATCTCATTTATTTCTGAAAAAACGCATGATCTGTTGAAAAAAGTAAGTGAGAAGATGACTATCATACCAACATCCACAAGGACGGAAGAACAGTATAAACGTATTGAGCTGGATATAGGAATCGTACCCTATGCCCTTGTCTGTAATGGAGGAGTACTGCTGGTAAATGGTAAGCGTGACAGAGAGTGGTATCTGGAGTCGCTGCAAATGATCCGGAATAGCAGACCGGAAATGGAAAAAGCGCAGCAGATTCTTGCCGGGGATTCCAGACGAAAGTTTGAGCTGAGATTTCTAGATGAGCTTTTTATTTTTACAAAATGTGAAAAGCCAGAGGAAGTGGTTGAAGATCTGCAGGCAAAACTGACTACGAAGCTGGTGGACGTATTTCATAATGGAGAGAAGGTATATGTTGTTCCTGTAAATCTGAGTAAGGGAATGGCCGTGAGAAGACTTCGAAAGAGGTTGCAGCCTGCATATATCATAGCAGCCGGAGACAGCGAATTCGATGTTTCCATGGTGGAAGAAAGCGACCTGGGATTAGTTCCGGCCGGATTTAAAAAGAGTTACGGTAATGGTAGCGACAGATTCAAAGAGACAGTGATGGAAATGGAGGCAGGAAGACTGTTTTCGGAAACATTACTTGAGAAATGTTTGGTTTTATATTTTAAAGAGCCGGACTGACTGCAATTCTATAAAATATTGCAGTCAGTCCGGCTCTTTGTTATATCAGGCTGTTAATCCATACTGACGCGGATTCCGCTCTGACGTTCAGATGGCTGAATGATAACCGTAACATTATCTCCTCCATGCCACTCAAACTGATAAGACTCTCCGGAAGTCTGGCCGATGAAAGTTTTCCAGTAATTCGTTTATTTCATGTATTTTTCCAGAACCGGAAACTGTACAGGTCCGATGTCCAGAATCCGGCGGTGAAATTCTTTCAGGTCGAAATCATCTCCAAGTCTTTTCTGACAGACTGTTTTCAAGTCAAGGAAATTCAGATATCCCCAATAGTATTTCAGATAGTTACCGGGAGTTTCCACAATATACTGATAGATTTCGGAAGCAGTAGAAGCATTGTTGATGCCAAATGCTTTCAGAAAGACAGCAGTGCGGGATGCATCCCAGCCCCTGTAATGAATGCCGATATCGATCAGGGAGTAAATGCACAGATTCATACTCCTGTTTAACCAGGCAAACCGGACGGCATTTTTGGCAGAATCCGGATCATTCATAAGGGAGGCGGCATATTCATAGCCGTATGATTCCACGTAGGTTGCCCAGCCTTCCACGTAGCCGGAGGAGGTGACCAGATATCTGATGTCAGAGGGATTGTTTTCGGCAAAAGAAACTGTCTGATAAAGGTGACCGGGAAATCCTTCATGTGCCAGTGTGCCGAAAAGCTCCAGAGAAGAGGTACGTCCGGAATCGTTGATATAAATTACGTTGGGGGTTCGGGTATCCACAGGCGGCGTGAGATAAAAAGCAGGACTTAAAAATTTTTTCATGGAAGGATGAACGGTGCGGAGTTCGTAAGTGGCATCTTTCAGTTCCGGGAAATCTTTTTTCATCAATTCCGGAAGCTTCTCCAGCATCTGAGTCGGTGTCAGCGTAAGTTCACCGGAACATTGATTCAGCCTGTCGATCAGGGAGGAATTCTGTTTCAGCAGGGAAGATATCTCCCGATAGTCGGACAAAAGCTGAGCTGACAGCCTTTTTTCAATTTGTCCGACAGGTACATAGGTTCCTGTCTGGCTTTGCAGCAGGTAGAGGTAATATTCACGCCCACCCTCAAAAAATGCCAGGCCCCGGCTGCTTTTGCCTGTACCGCGAAGACTTTCCAGACTGTCTGCCAGTTCCTGATAAGCAGGGATCACTTCGGTTAAGATCAGTTTATGATGATATGTACAGAGTTTTTTCTGATCTTCGCTGCTAAATGCAGGGTTGGAGAAAGCTTTCAGTTTCTGCGCGAAAATATCATCCATGTAGTTGGAATCAGGATTTGCGACAAAAGAATGACATTGTTTCAGGATACGGTCCAGAGTTGTGTCGCTCATGAAAAGCCCTGACTGGGATTTCTGCTTTTCCAGTTTTATAATACTTTGAAAATATGGTCTGACGGTACTCAGAAGTTTCAGATAATCAGAGATATCTTCTTTTGTCCGGAAAGTATATTCCGCCAGAAGAATGGGAAGTTGTGCCTGCACACCCAGGCCTGGTCCCAGCGGCTCATCCAGGGCGTTGTTTTTTCCAAGGGAGGCTCTGGTGTGAAAATAGAGAAGAAGCATATCACAGGTAAGCCGGTTTTTTTCGGAGAGCCTGGAATAGGCAAAGGATTTCAGCTCTTTCTCATATTCCTGACAGAGACTGGTGGTCTTAGCCGGGTCAGAAAGTGCAGTTCCAAGAGTTGCCTCGGGCTTTCTGATACCTTTTTTTTCAGGGTGTGCAAGAGTGTAGTGAAGGGTGAGGGTATTGCTGCATACTTCGGACCGGAATAATTTTTCCGTAAAGGTCTGAAAACGGGAGTTTTCAGAAACAAAGTGGTCGGAGAGAACACCCATGCTGATGCCAATGGCAAAGACCAGACACAGGCTGAGGATTCTTTTAGGGATATTTTTATAAATACGCATATCCACCTCGGAATCTGCTTTTTACTATCTTATTGAAGGAAGGCATGAAGTATGCTTTCGGTAACATCATTACTGTTCACACACCATTATCCCGCGAGGTGTTTTGGCATAAATATGCCAAAATCCCGAGACATACAAGCCAAAATTTATTCCAAATGCTCGTCACACTTTTTTCATTTGACAAAATTGGGATGTTATGTTAACATACACAAATGTGTAACAAAACGTAATAAAAATGTAATAATTTTACAGCGATGTATAACAGGAGTTGATTAGTAAAATGAATAATAAAATAAAGACAATTTTGATGGCAGCAATTATGAGCTCTGTGGTTCTGACACAGGGGGTATGTGTAAGCGCAGCACAGTTTGATGATGGCGCATCAGCGTTTTCTGATGGAACAGGAAGTGTAAGTGCTCTGGCAAGTACACTGGCGAAGCAGACAGAGGAACAGACACAGGAGTTTGTTGCGAAAGAAGAGGAAGCAGCTCAGATTCGTGAAGAACGAAGAGTAGAGAAAGCGGAAAAGGCTTCTGAGAAGGCAGAGCAGGAAAAAACAGCCGCACTGGAGAGTATTCAGCAGACAGTTGAGGATACAAAGAAAAAAATTGCCGAAGAAGCAGAAGCGAAACGTCTGGTAAAGAGACAGGAAGTGGTAAACTTTGCGCTGCAGTTTGAAGGAAATCCTTATGTTTATGGCGGAACAAGTCTTACAAACGGTGCAGACTGCTCAGGATTTGTAATGTCTGTATTTGCCAATTTTGGTTACAGTCTTCCACGTGTGGCTGCAGCGCAGTGTGAGGCCTCCACAAAGAAAGATATCAGCCAGCTTGAGCCGGGAGATCTGGTATTCTACGGAAGCGGATATATTGATCATGTGGCACTTTATATCGGAGATGGAAAGATTATCCATGCCAGCAATGCTGCTACAGGAATCAAGATTTCCGATTACGATTATGAGCAGCCGGCAGCTGTAGGTACGTTCATGGAATAGCTGTAACGCCTAAAATTATATGATTCGACAAATTGCACAAAGAATGTCGAGAGGTGGGAAAAGTGGATAAAGTCATACACACTCTATCCACATACCCGGTTATTGAAAAATCCCGTAAATTAAAGTTATACACAAAGTTATCCACATTATCCACATTTTATGTATGTGGAATACTCGATTTACATAAGGAAAAAAGAAACAGATGTTTTGTGTAAAATGATAAATCGACATTTTTGGACGAAAAAATCCACAAATCTATTGACTTTTTTATATTCTAAAAAACATATAATATTGTACAAAAAAGACAAAATATAACAATATATATAAAAATAATCAGAATATTCAAAAAGATATTCTGCTAAAAAATACAACAACAATGAAAAAAAGAATACATTTGACAGAAACAGGAAATTTCCACATAGGAGAGACAGATGTGGATGAGAAATGCACAAAATGAATTCGGGTGGGGATAACTTTTCACAGATATTATCCACATAGCATGAAGTCCTGTGTCAGATATCTTTGCCGTGCGTCAGCACGCCTGCAGATATCTTCCTTGTCTTTCGCACTCTGCTGAACTGTTTTAAATGTATTATTTACGAGGATTGCTATAGATATCTTTATCATACGTCAGATAAAATCAGCCGGATGAATAGTAAATATTCATCCGGCTGATTTCTGATATATACTATTTTTGTTTCATCCGTTTGATGACTTTCAGACGGGTAAATTCCTCACGTTCTTTCTCCTCCAGTGCATTCTGGATATCTTTGGTCAGTGCCTCGTACTTCGGAATAGTGATATTCTTCAGAGCATTGGCACGTTTCTGAGTTTTCTTGATATTGGCTGCAAGGCGGATGGCTGCATTTTCTACCATGGACAGGCGGATGGACAGCTCTTTTACCTTTTCAAAGGCAGCCTTGGCTTCGTCCAGAGACATCTTTGTGCTGTAGTAGGCATAGGTGGGAGTGTTAGTGGTTTTGTCATATTCCACCAGAGGAATTTCCGTACCCATAACACTTCGGGTTTTAATGCGTATAGAGTTCTCGACAGGAACCGTACACGCGATCTGCTGGACAAAGGCGATACCAATCTCCATATTGGCTTTCTGCAGTGCTGTATAGGCAGTGCGGAAAGTCACATCAATCTGTGTCTGGATATCCTTTGCCTGATCGATCAGCTCCATCATTTCACGAATCAGGATGTTACGCTTTTTGTCCATCAGTTCATAGCCCTGACGGGAAAGCTTCAGTGAGTTCTTTGCAAGTATCAGGTTTCCCTTGGTGGGAAAGGTATTCGGATCCATGTAATCACCTCGCTTCTTTTAGCGTACTGTTTCGTGATAGTACTTGTCGAGGATCTTCGTATCAATTCGGTCGAGCTCTTCTTTCGGAAGAAGTCCCAGAAGCTCCCAGCCCTTATCCAGGGTTTCGGTGATGCTTCGGTTCTCGGTTTCGGACTGGCCGACAAATTCACTCTCAAAGGCTTTACCAAATACCAGATAGCGTTTATCCAGCGGTGAAAGCTCATCCTCACCGATAACAGAAGCAAGGGCTCTGGCATCTCCAACCTTTGCATAGCAGGAGAAAAGCTGATTTGCCACGTCCTGATGGTCTGCTCTTGTATAGCCTTCACCGATACCGTCCTTCATCAGACGGGAAAGAGATGGCAGTACGTTAATAGGCGGATAGATTGCCTGTCCATGAAGCTGTCTGTCCAGAACGATCTGACCTTCGGTGATATAACCGGTAAGGTCAGGGATCGGGTGAGTGATATCATCGTTTGGCATGGTCAGGATCGGGATCTGGGTTACGGAACCCGGTTTGCCTTTTACGATACCTGCACGTTCGTACAGGGTTGCAAGCTCGCTGTACAGATAACCAGGATAACCTTTACGGGACGGAATCTCACCTTTGGAGGAGGAAACCTCTCGCATGGCCTCGCAGAAGGATGTGATGTCTGTCAGGATGACCAGGATGTGCATTCCTTTTTCAAAAGCAAGATACTCTGCGGCAGTGAGGGCAATCTTCGGTGTAAGAAGACGTTCAACAACCGGATCATTTGCAAGATTCAGGAACATAACTACATGGTCTGCAGCACCGCTTTCCTCGAAGGTACGGCGGAAAAATTCCGCTACGTCATATTTGACACCCATTGCCGCGAAAACAATGGCAAAATCTTCATCAGAGTCCTCTCCCAGAGAAGCCTGCTGTACGATCTGTGCAGCCAGCTTGTCGTGTGGAAGACCATTTCCGGAAAAGATCGGAAGCTTCTGTCCTCGGATCAGGGTGGTCAGTCCGTCGATTGCGGAAATACCGGTGTTGATATAGTTTCGGGGATATTCACGTGCTACCGGGTTCAGCGGCAGACCATTGATGTTTAATTTTACATCCGGGGTGATGTCCCCCAGACCGTCGATGGGCTGTCCGATACCGTTAAAGGTTCGTCCGAGGATTTCCGGGGAAAGCCCGATCTCCATGGGACGTCCGGTCAGCCGGGTATGGGTGTTGCCTAAGGACATACCGTCTGTTCCTTCAAAAACCTGGATAACAGCCTTGTCCTCATAAATCTCAATAATACGGCCGATCTTGCGAGTCCCGTCATCCATGTGAAATTCTACGATTTCTTCATAGGAGGCATTCTTGACGCCTTCCAGGACCACCAGAGGTCCGTTTATTTCGCTTAAGCCTAAATATTCAATTGCCATAAACTTCTCCTCTCTGTTACGACTCATAGCCGGTTATGGCTATGAATGTAACTGTTCCGGCATCAGCCGTTTTTTTCCATTATGTTATCATAGAAAGTATCAATGTCCTGCTTGTATTGGTCGAATTTATCAAGCTGATTATTTGCCACATCATATTTAATGGAAATAATTTTTTCAAAAATGTTGTTCCCCTCTTTCAGTACGGAAACCGGCATTCCACGGTTGATGAGTGCACGGCATTTTTCATAAAGATAGAGGATCGTTTCCATCATTTTAAACTGTTTTTCCATTGGTACGCAGGTGTCTTCTGCGTGAAAAGCGTTCTGCTGGAGGAAGCCCAGACGGATGACTCTGGCAATTTCCAGCGTCAGTTTCTGGTCATCCGGAAGAACGTCGCTTCCGATCAGCTTGACGATCTCCATCAGGGAGCTCTCCTGATTCAGGATTGCCATGAGCTGATTCCTGTCTGCTACAAATTTCGGGGAAACATGTTCTCTGTACCATGGAGTCAGGTCTTCCAGATATTCACTGTAGCTGGTGAGCCAGTGGATTGCCGGGAAGTGACGGGCATAGGCAAGGGATTTGTCCAGTCCCCAGAAACAGCGGACGAAGCGCTTGGTATTCTGTGTGACAGGCTCTGAGAAATCACCACCCTGTGGAGAAACTGCTCCGATAATGGAGACAGAGCCTTCGGTTCCGTTTAAGTTCTGCATCATTCCTGCACGTTCATAGAATGCGGACAGCTTGGATGCCAGATATGCAGGGAAACCTTCCTCTGCAGGCATTTCCTCCAGACGGCCGGACAGTTCTCGAAGAGCTTCTGCCCAACGGGAAGTGGAGTCTGCCATGATAGCTACGTCGTAACCCATGTCCCGGTAATATTCCGCAAGAGTTACACCTGTATAAATAGAAGCTTCACGCGCCGCAACCGGCATGTTGGAAGTATTGGCGATCAATGTGGTTCTGTCCATCATCAGGTTTCCAGATTTCGGGTCGATCAGTTTACTGAAATCTTCCAGAACCTGAGTCATCTCGTTTCCACGTTCTCCGCATCCAATGTAGATGATAATGTCTGCGTCAGACCATTTTGCAATCTGATGCTGAGTCATGGTCTTACCTGTACCGAAACCTCCCGGAACAGCGGCTGTACCGCCCTTTGCGATAGGGAAAAGAGTGTCCAGGATACGCTGGCCTGTGACAAGCGGGACGCTTGCGGGGAAACGTTTGTGGGTTGGTCTCGGGATACGGATCGGCCATTTCTGTGCAAGTGCCAGATCTTTGGTGGTTCCGTCTGCGAACTGAATGGTTACGATCGGTTCCAGAATGGTGTATGCTCCGTCAGATGCCGCGTGGATAACTGTGGCTTCTGTAAGATTCGGAGGAACCATGGATTTATGGAGAATGGAGTCTGTTTCCTGAGTTTCTGCGATAACAGAGCCGGGACCTACAACATCTCCTTCTTTTACTGTGATGTGAGTGTTCCATTTCTTTTCTGTGTCAAGAGAATCAACGCTGACACCTCGTGAAATATATTTGCCTGAGGCTTTGGCAATCTCTTCCAGAGGACGCTGGATACCATCAAAAATATTGTGGATGATTCCAGGTCCCAGAAGTACAGAAATGGCATCTCCGGTTCCTGTAACTGTATCGCCCGGTTTCAGTCCTGTAGTCTCCTCGAAAACCTGTACGGTGGTCATGCCTTTCTTCAGGCCGATGATCTCACCTACCAGATGTTCCGGACCTACATAGACCATCTCGGAAATCTTAAATCCGCTGTCGCCCTTCAGATAAATGACGGGGCCGTTGACACCGTAGATAATACCTGTATTACTCATGTTCTGGTCCTCCGTCAAACTTGAATTCTTTGTATGCTGCCTCAAAATTTCCTGCAAAAGAGTGATCGATCAGGATGTTTTTCTGAGGAATTGTAGCGCGGATACCGCCAAGAAAAGAGTCCTTTGCAAGCTGGATAGCAGTACCTGTTGTATGCTGAAGTTTCTCTGCAAGAGATCTGTCCTCCGGAGAGAGATAGATGGTAATCTCATCATTTCCCGCGAAATCCAGAGCTTCTTTGATCTTAGCAGTTAAATAGTTCTCATACTCCGGAGTTTTGGTAAAGGATTCCAGAAGTCCTTTTACTTCGGAGAAAATTTTCTCTTTTAATTCGTTTTGTTTTCTGGTCCAGTCACGCTTGATCGTGAGCTGTTCTGCGGAGAGAGCCTTGTTTATTTCACGTCGGGCGCTGGCAGTTTCCGCTTTGATCTGTGTCTGGGCGTTTTCTTCACTGAGAGTTTTGTGTTCTTCTGCCATTTTCTCCAGAGCCGCTTTATGCTCATCGAGAATGGCGGCAGCTTTTTCGTGGGCTTCCTCTACAGTGATATCATAAAAATGGCTGAGTTTTTCATCAATTGTCATGTTAACACCTGCCTGTAATATTTAGATTGTAACTGTTCACTCCGTTCACAGTAACGTAGCCAAAATTCATTCCAGATTGCCTGCGGCAATGGGATTTTGGCTTGTATGTCTCGAGATAGTGGTGTGTGAACAGTAACATTAGATTTACTATTGGTAACTGTTTTACAGTTTTAAACCAATAGCTTCATTCACATATGAAGTGATAAAATCCGGTTTGCGGCCAGTACCGTGCCTGTCGGGAATTTCAATGATCAGAGGGGTTTTGTGATGAAGCTTTACATCATCTATAATTTCGGGAAACTCCCGGCCGAATTTCTCGGTCAGGAGTATGATTCCGATTTCTTTATTGGAGATAGCTTTCTGCAAAGCATCTTTTAATTCATCATGTGTGTGTACGACCACGCCCTCCACACCTGCCAGTCTCATCCCTGTGTAGGTATCGATATTGTCGCTGATCAAAAACATCTGCATCTTATAACTGTCCCAGGATCATGAAGGAGATGATCAGTCCATAAAGGGCAACACCTTCTGCAAGACCTACGAAAATAAGGGATTTACCAAGGATACTCTGATCCTCGCTGATAGCGCCTAAGGCTGCGCTTGCCGCACTGGCAACGGCAATACCACCACCGATACAGGAAAGACCTGTTACAAGAGCTGCTGCGATATAACCCATACCTGTTGCAAGTGTGCCTTCAGAGCCTGCAGCGGCCTGTACGGAAGAAGCACCTGTGAACATAACTGCAATGGCGATAAGCATGGTTCCAAAGAAGAAGAATGCGTTTACACCGAGAGCTGTTTTGTAACGTCCGCGGTTTTTTTCACCGATGAGATAGTAGCCAAATGGAAGAATGATGCTGAGTACCAGTGCGATTGCTAAAATGATCTGTGCGATTGTTGTCATAATTAAATCTCCTCTTAGTTCTTGATTTTGCTGTTCATATATATCATATTTATTCGGCTTTGAATATCTGGCTGACCGACAGATATGGGTTTCCCGAGGATGATATATAAATGAAAATAGTATAATTTCTGATGATCTTTCTGTCTATTTTACAGAGCGGAACGGCTCAAATTTACGTCCTGTACCTTTGTAGAAGCGGCTGAACATTTCATAATATTCCAGACGAAGCACCTGGATACCGACGATCAGGCCCTCCATACCACATACAAAAAGGTTTCCCAGAACTACTACTATCCAGTTCAGGTTTCCGCTTTCTGCGCCTGCAAGCATGAGAACGACTTCCATCATCGCTGCATGGCTGACTGCGAAAGCTCCGATACGGACGAAAGAAAGGGTATTGGAGAAGTAGCTTAACAGGACTTCAAACATTTCAAAAAGTCCCTGTACAACGAACATTCCCTTCTCTTTTGGCATAACTTCTGATTTCTTCTCAATGAGGGCTGTAAGTGGCTCTTTCAGGAAGATTAGGATCAATGGTACGCCGAACATGATAAACAGTACGATTCCGCCGGGAAGTGTTTTGCCATTCAGTATAAGTGCAATGGAGACAACTGCAGAGCCGTAGAATACCAGACCAGCCACTGAGTTTGTATCAAACCAGATGTGTTCTACATCTCCGGCTTTCCAGGCATTCAGGATGTTAAATACCATACATAAAAGGATCAGGCACATACCAAAACCAATGGCAACAATAAATACTGTATTCAGCTTTCCGATAAACGGAACTGACATCATATTGTTCATCGGGCGAAGCCACAGGGCAGGTATCACATCTTCGAATCCGAAGATACTTCCGAACATAAATCCGAAGATTGTGGAGAACACACCTGCACAACTGATAATGCCTGCCAGTGTGATATGTTTGAATTTATAAAGCAGGAAACCTCCGATAAAGAGTAGCAATCCCTGTCCCACATCACCGAACATTGCACCGAAAATAAAGGAATAAGTCAGTGCTACAAACCATGTGGGATCCATCTCGTTATAGGCCGGAAGACCATACATCTTAATGTACATTTCAAATGGTTTAAACAGTTTCGGGTTCTTCAGTTTCGTTGGCGGCTGCTGGTGGATACCTGGCTTCAGATGTTCGTCCTCTTCACCGTCAATAATGCAGAAAATGCGGCTGTCGTCTTTGATATCATTCTGGAAAGAATGGGCATCTTTCTCTGTCATCCATCCACATAAGATATAGAAAACGTCCTTATCCCCATGTGTACATGCTGCAAGTCTGCGCACATCAAAGTTACCGGAAAGCTGTGCGATAGCATTGCGTGATGCAACGATATCTTTCTGATTTCTAAGAAGAAAATCTGCTTTTTTCTGATCGGCAGATGCCAGATCAGCAGCAGCTCTGTTGCGTGTTTCAGTCAGTTGTTCGAAAGCTTCTTTTGCTGTTCCCTCATACGTATCTGGCATATAAATACGCTCGAAGTGCATGGAAGAATAGACGGCTTTTACTTTCTGGGCTTCGTGCTCCGGGACAAAATACAGACCCCAGACATACTGGTCATCTTCATCACATTTAATGAAAATTGTGTCCAGATTTTCGTAAATATACTTTTCAAATTTCTGGTAATATTCCTTCTCAATCCTTCCGAAACGGAAGTGGATGAACTGGAATTTCAGGATTGAGGAAATATTGTAATTAATATTTCTGAACGGGCGGATCACTCGCAGAGATTCATCCAGAGCTGCAAGCTGACTCTCCAGATCAGCACGTTTATTGCTTAGTTCCTGATAATCAGACTGAATCCGGCGGATTGTATTTAAAGCCTGTTCAGTATCCATGGGTTTGGCAGAAATCTTCTCCGGATCTGCCAGTTCATCATAGAAACTGTTGGCAGTAGAGAGTGCTTCCTTATATGGATTGATTTCCATAAACGGAGAAAGACTCTCTACTGCTGTCAGCTCGGAAAGGGCATTTTCCAGATGAATTTCGTACTTGGAAAGATAGGTGTTTACCACTCTGTCAATATCGGCCTTAGGACCGGTAATGCTCAGGAACTTCATTTTCTCAATCATAAATTCACCTCCTGGTTAATGTTCTTTAAACTGCGAAGCAGTTATTCAGTTATGCGCCATATAGAAATCAACTGTTGCAAATATAACGCATGGCTTCATCATGCTGCACACCGTAACGTACGCATTCAATGGCGATAGTCAGACGGTTTACTTCGTGTTCCTTGTTATACAGATAAGAATAGATCACTGCTACAGAATATGGATTTCTGTGGGATTCCTTCTCAAGGATCGAGCGGTGGATGTGGTTGTAGAATTCTTCCAGATTGGCTACGGTAAGCTGTTCATATTTGTTGCCGTACCATGTTTTCTGGAAAATTCTTCGACCTTCTTCGTATGAAGGCGCTTCCACCAAAGCTGTGATTTCTTCTTTCTTTAACTTATAATTTACAGGAATCAGCAGGGCATAAATACTTGCCGGATCCATGTTGTAATACCTTTTGGAACGCTGGATAAACTGCAGGTTCAGCATATCAAATTTCTCACCGTAAGTGTGGGTAATCTCTTCCAGATCTTTACCTTTAAACAGCTTCTTACGGATGTTCCAGATCTGGGTAAAATAGTACAGATCCAGTGCCATACCATAGTCGAAGAGAAGTGCTGTTTCATGCTCCTGGATCTTCGAAAGCGGGATGTAAAATTCGTTTCCTTTGAGGCAGGAGATCAGTTCCTCCATGGTGGAACAGGTAGTGATCCGGTCTACATCAATATTGGAATGCAGACGGAAAAATTCACGGTACGGAGAAACATCTACAGGATCCGTGTCGCGGTGATCGAAGATATTTGTCATGACTTCCTTCAGTACACGGATTTCATATCGCTTGGAATACAGATCCAGAAATTTACGCTGTTCCGGGTTGGCAAAGTGATAAATTCTGGAGAAATTCTGGAATATGGATTTCTTCAGAAGCTTCTCAATCTGGCCACGGTGCAGGGTATTTTCATCCAGTGCATCCCACCTGGAAGAGTATTCCGGCATTCGCTTCAGATAGGCGGCTACCTGCGTGACATCGGAGAGTTGGAGGATTTCCTCGAACTGATCCATGGTAGTAAGCCTGCTCTGCATTGCGCGGATTTTCGTGGAAAGTCCGCTGTAGGAGAGTACGCCTCCCATTGTTTTTCACTTCCTTTCCTGATGTCATTTAGCGTTTGAGACAGATCTTTACATAGTCAGTATTTTCTCAAACAATTCTCTGGAAAGTTGTGAGTGCTGCTGTTCGTAATGAGCATCCAGTGAAGAAAAGGTAGCGTCTGTATCTGCACGTAACTGTGCCAGGCGGGAATCTTTTTCTTCTTCCAGTTGCTGACGGATCCGTCGAATCTGCTCTGCTGTCCGGGTCTCCAGCTGCTCGTCATAATTTTTACATTTCTGTTCTGCCTCTTCAGAAAGCTGTTGCTTTTGCCGGTCGCAGTCTTCCATGATGCGTTGGGCTGTAAGCTCGATTTCAGATAATTTGTTAAGTATCTGCTCCATCTTCAACCTCCTTAGTTGTCAAAATTTTACAAAAAAACCAGATTTACTATGCGAAAAATAGTAATATCTGTTAGATATCATACACCCTTTTATTAAAAAAAACCATCTAAATTTTTTTCTGAAAGGAAAAAATTGTTATTTTTTAGACAAGTTAAAGAAATCTCCTGCGAATATCTGTCCGGGATGTAATTGACGTTAGGAGTATGGTATGGTAGTTTATTGGTGGCAGGAAATTGCACGCACATCTTGCGTAAAGCATTTTTCAAACACGCTCTGGAGATATAAGAAAAGGAACAGGAGATTTTTATGAGATTAAGAAATATTCCGGGAGCTCAGGATGCAATTCTGGAGAGCCCTTATGTGGTGCAGGAACCACAGACAAAGAAAGGACACTGGGGGGAGGTTTTTGCGAAAAAGCAGCCTCTTCATATTGAAGTAGGGATGGGAAAAGGAAGATTTCTTATGGATCTGGCCCGGCTGCATCCGGATATCAATTATATAGGAATTGAGATGTATGACAGCGTTCTTCTTCGCGCATTGCAGAAGAGGGAGGAACTGGAGGAGAATGGAGAGGTTTATTCTAATTTATTTTTTATGAGAGTGGATGCCAGACTTCTGCCGGAAATCTTTGAGAAAGGTGAAGTAGATAAGATTTACTTGAACTTTTCCGATCCATGGCCAAAAGCCCGCCATGCAAAACGTCGCCTGACATCCAGAGAATTCCTGGCACGTTACGACCAGATTCTGGTTCAGGATGGAAAAGTGGAATTTAAGACAGATAATAAGGAACTGTTTGAATTTTCCCTGGAAGAAGTGGAGGAAGCCGGATGGAATCTGGAAGCTTCTACCTTTGATCTGCATCATAATGAAGAGATGGTACAGGGAAATGTTATGACAGAATATGAAGAGAAATTTTCTTCTATGGGAAATCCAATCTGTAAGATGGTGATTTCCAGAGAGTATCACAGATAAAACAGCAGAGCAATTATCTGGTTTATAGCGATTCCATAGTGAAGTGGATTGCGATGATCCATTTGACTATCTGTTGTGGCTGGCAGTGCATATTATAGTATAAGAAAATTTCGGGGCGCTTCGCGCCCCGAAGGAGTCAGCCAGTGAAACGAAAAAGTTCTTTCCATAATAAAATGCTACAATTCCGCTATGAACACAAAAACTTTGATAATACTTTCAGCCGCCTGCGGAAATCCGCAGAAGAGGTCAATAAAACACTTAACAAAATGTCCCAAAACGACGAAAAAAAGGAAAAATAAATGAAATAGAAAAAAATCTTGATTTTTTTGAAAAAACCTATTGACATTTAAACGACTATTATATATAATATCACTTGCGTTGAGGGTGATGCAAAACTTCAACACAGAGAAAAACAAAAGAATATGCGCTTTTAGCTCAGTTGGTAGAGCACCTGACTCTTAATCAGGGTGTCCAGGGTTCGAACCCCTGAAGGCGCACTAAGAACACTGTTTTTGCGGACAATGCGATTGCCGCGGGGACGGTGTTTTTTATGTTTTACGGGAAAGTGAAAAATAAAGGTGTCTGGGAAATAGAGAGAAATGAAGTATTTACGCCCTTGCGGAGAAAGTTCCACAAGGGCGTAAAAGTATTTTATGCTGCTGATAGCGCTTGAAGAACACAGGGTCAAGCTGGTAAATATCTTCATGCAGGAGAGAAGACTGCTGTGCAAGATGCAGATAAACTCTCTTTATAACCAGTCATCACACTTTATACAAACCATCCTGATAACATTGAAATCCCTCCCTGTTGGAAAGAGTTGATGACATTGAATTTTTATAAGTCGGAAACATATAAGACATTGCAAGAAAAAGAAAAGGGTTTGTGAAAAGATTTTAACGCTTTTCGTATCAAAATATGCACTATGGCTTCTGATTATGTTATACTCTATACTCAGTGTATTGTCGAAAGAAGAGGAATAAGTCAAATATCTGGGTTCCGGTCTGGTCAAAGGAGGTTACGGTATCGAATGAAAAAAATACTAAAAAGAACAGGAAAAATATTTTGCCTTTTCCTGCTGATCGTGGTGCTGGTAAATATACTTTCACCTCTTTTTTGCAGGAAACCGGACGAAACATATGTGGAAAGTCTGAGAAAGACAGAATTTACATCAGAGACAGCAGGCGTAGAAAGGATTTGCTGCATTGACGATAATGAAGAGGCACTTTTGTGGAGGCTTCGTATGATTGGCACTGCGAAGGAGAGCATTGTACTGTCTACCTTTGACTTACGCGCGGATGATAATGGCACTAAAATTCTTGCCGCATTGAATTGCGCTGCGGCAAGAGGTGTGAAGATTCAGTTATTGATCGATGGAATTTATCAGCAACTGTTTCTGGCTGGAAGCAGCGATTTCCAGGCTCTGGCATCATATGAGAATGTGGAAGTGGGAGTTTACAATCCGGTGACACCGGTCAATCTGTTTAAGGTGAATTATCGCATGCATGATAAATATCTGATCGTGGATGAGAAAATGTATCTGCTGGGCGGACGCAACAGCAATGATATCTTTCTGGGGGATCAGACAAAAGGCATTAATGAAGACAGAGATATCCTGGTGTATGATACATCAGAAGGACAGGGAGAGTCTCTGAACCAGCTTGAGGATTATTTCCATAAAATATGGAAGGAAAGCTGTGTGAGCATTAAAAACGGCAAACAATCTTCTAGATATACGGATGCATACCGGCACATGGAAGAAATTTACATATCTCTGCTGAAAAGGTACAATGATATAGAAACCTACAGTGCATGGGAAAAGGATACGATAGAAGCAAACAAGATCACTCTGATCAATAATGGAATTGAGGCGGGACGAAAAACACCGCAGGTTCTCCAGACAATTCAGTATCTTACTGAAAATGCAGATCATGTAATAATACAGACTCCTTATGTGATCTGTAATGGTTACATGTATGATGTATTGCAGGGGATTTCAGATCATGCAAAGCTTCAGATCGTGCTAAATGCAGTGGAAAAAGGCTCTAATCCATGGGGCTGTACAGATTATCTTAATCAGAAAAAGAAAATTCTGGAAACAGGGGCAGATGTGTATGAACTGATGAATGATTATCCGGTTCATACAAAAGCTGTGCTGATAAATGACCGTCTGTCAGTAGTAGGTTCCTATAATCTGGATATGCGAAGTACTTATCTGGATACGGAACTGATGCTGGTAATTGACAGCGAAAAACTGAATCAGCAGATTCACGAAACAGAATCAGATTATATGGAAAAAAGCAAAGAGGTACTTGCAAACGGTCAGGAAACCGAAGGCGCAAAGTACCAGGGGAAAGTGTTGAATCGGAAAAAGAAGTTATACTACGGTGTGCTCAGGATTATCATTCGTCCTCTTCGGCAGCTGCTTTAGAGTGTGTTTGGAAAATCATTCCCAAAATCTCCTGCAAATTGTGACGCACATCTTGCGTAAAGCATTTTTCAGACACGTTCTAGAAAATAGTATCACAAGTATATGTCATATAAATGTTCAGTAGCTGAAAAAAAGCGTTGTCAATCAGACTACAGAAGATTAAAATAGACATAAAAGCAGTTGTTACAACTGTTGTTGATGTAAAGGAGGAAAAGCTTTTATGGACTTAAAGAAATTTGTACTGGAAGGTAATCCTGTATGCAGAAAGGAAGCTGTAATCGTGGGCGATCATTTCAGGATTACAATGCTGACAACTGCCCTGATCCGTTTTGAGTACAGCGAAGACGGAGGATTTGAGGACAGAGCAACACAGATGGTATGCAATCGTGATTTCCCGGTGCCGGAATTCAGGGTGAGCGATGGCGGTGAGGAATTACATATTTACACCAAAGACCTGGAAATCCACTATGACAGGCAGAAATTTTCTCCAAGCGGTCTGATGATACGTGTTGCGGGTGGAAAAGCCAGCGAGCGTGTGTGGCATTATGGTGATGAACCGAAAGATCTGCTGGGAACAGCCAGAACCCTGGATGAAGCAGACGGTGAGATTCCGCTGAGTCATGGCATTATGTCCAGAAACGGTTTTTCAGTGTTGGATGATTCCCACACAATGGCTATGGGCGAAGATGGAATGGTAGAGCCACGTCAGGGAAACAGAGCAGACTTTTATTTCTTTGGATATGGTCACAGATATGTGGAATGTCTGCAGGATTTTTACAGATTATGTGGAAAAACACCTCTGCTTCCAAGATATACGTTCGGAAACTGGTGGAGCAGATATCACAAATACACAGAGACAGAGTACAAAGAACTGGTAGAGCGTTTTGAGAAAGAAGAAGTGCCATTTTCTGTTGCAGTTGTAGATATGGACTGGCATCTGGTAGAGGATGTACCTCCTGTATATGGAAGCGGATGGACAGGATATACCTGGAATAAGAAGTTTTTCCCAAATCCGCCTGAATTTATGGACTGGCTGCACAAACATGGATATAAGATCACATTGAACGTACATCCGGCAGATGGAGTGCGTGCTTATGAAGAAGCCTATCCGAGAGTTGCAGAGAAGATGGGAATTGATCCTGCAAGTAAGGAACCGGTACTTTTTGATATGACAGATCCGAAATTCATTGAGACATATTTTGAGGAACTGCATCATCCGATGGAAGAAGAGGGAGTAGACTTCTGGTGGCTTGACTGGCAGCAGGGAACTGTAACCAAGGTTCCGGGACTGGATCCGCTCTGGATGCTGAACCACTATCACTATCTGGACAGCAAGTGGAAAGGAAAACGTGCGCTGACTTTCTCAAGATATGCAGGTCCAGGAAGCCACAGATACCCGGTCGGTTTTTCCGGTGATACGTTCATTACCTGGGAGAGTCTGAAATTCCAGCCATATTTCACAGCAAATGCCAGCAACATCGGTTTTGGATGGTGGAGTCATGATATCGGTGGACATATGTTTGGATACAGAGACGACGAGCTCACTGCAAGGTGGGTACAGCTTGGAGTCTTTTCACCAATGAATCGTCTGCACAGCACAGATAACCCGTTTAATGGAAAAGAACCGTGGAAATACAACCAGATTGTAGAAACAGTAATGAAGAATTTCCTGAAACTGCGTCATAAGCTGGTTCCGTATCTTTACACCATGAACCGTCGTGCAAGCAGAGCGGGACTGCCGCTGGTACAGCCGATGTATTATCTGGAGCCGGAGCGCGAGGAAACCTATGAAGTACCGAACAACTATTATTTCGGTACAGAGATGATGGTATCTCCAATCACAGATAAGCTGGATCCGGTAACAGGACTTGCAGGCGCAAAGACATGGATCCCGCAGGGAATCTGGTATGATTTCTTTAACGGAAGAGCATATAAGGGCGGCAGAAAAGTGGATCTCTGGAGAGATATTTATGAGATGCCGGTACTTGTGCGTGAAGGCAGCATCATTCCACTGAAGGACATGGAAGGATATGATAATTCCATTGAGAATCCTGAGAAACTGGAAGTACTTGTATATCCTGGAGAATCAGGAGAATTTGTACTCTGGGAAGACGATGGGGACACACCGGAAGACCTGGATGAGAACTGGGTATCCACCAGAATGACGAAGACTGCAGATGAGAATGGAACAGTATTTATTGTAGAAGCTGCGCAGGGAAATACAGCAGTGATTCCGCAGAAACGTTCCTGGAAGATCCGCTTCTGCAACATTCAGGACAAACCGCAGGAGGTTACTGTAAACGGACAGGTATATAAGGATGCAGAGTTCGCAGAGGATAAGAAGCTTCATGGAACAATAGTGATTCTGAAGGATGTGCCGGCAGATGCACAGGTGAAGGTTACTTTTGCGGCAGATGCAGCTGTTTATCAGAGAGACTATGCAGAAGAGGTCTATGAGATTCTGGAAAAAGCACAGATTACCTATGCACAGAAGACAGAGGTTTATAAAGTAGTGAAAGAGCTGGGCACAGAAGCAGTGCCTGTTCTGGTATCCATGAATTTGAATCCGTCATTGCTTGGGGTACTGATGGAGATTCTTACAATGGGAATTTAATCGAATCAAGTAAGTGTGCCAACAAGTTGATTTCTCGAACAATCTTGCGTCTAAATTCCTTATTTCCGCGTTGTCGTCGGTCGCCGTAGCCACCGCTACGCCTCCTTCCTCCGCCTTGAAATAAGAAAATTTATCCTGCAAGATTGTTTCAAGAATCAACTTGTCGGCACACTAGTTCTCTGCGGTAACACAAAAATCCCGCTCACAGTTGTGTCTTACTGTGAGCGGGATTTCACATTTTAAAAGAAGGAGTGCCGGATCTTGCGATCCGGCAAGTATGAAAAAGAAAAAGTTTTATTATAAATAAAGCGTTTGCTTTATTTGCTTATTAATATACAGGGAAAATGTGTGCAAAATGTGATGGACTGTTGAAGAAATTGTGATTAAATTCTAAAAAACTTATAAAAAAAAGAAAAAGACCTGAAAAGGTCTGTAAAAAGAAGGAGGGCCGGACCTTACGGTCCGGCATAAGTATGAAAAAGAAAAAAGTTAAAAATCTATGTGAAAAAGCATTTGCAACCTGTCTGTAAAGCATTTGCTTTATTTGCTTATTAATATACAGGGAATTTGTGAGCAAAATGTGATGGACTGTTGAAAAAAACGTGATTAAATTCTAAAAAACTTATAAACTGGCAGGAAGAAAACACAAGGTGGAAAACTGAAAATAAGCATTGTAAAAATCCGAACTGTAATTTATAATAAAATTTAATGGTAACGGTTCAATATCTTTACAGTTACAAATAATGAGAAACAAGGAGGAAAACATGAAAAGAGAAACAGTCGTCGTACTGGATTTCGGCGGTCAGTACAATCAGCTGGTTGCCAGACGTGTGAGAGAATGTAACGTATACTGCGAAATCTATTCATACAAGACCGATCTTGAGAAAATCAAGGCAATGAATCCTAAGGGAATCATCCTTACCGGTGGTCCGAACAGCTGCTATGAGGCAGATTCACCTACATGCAATAAAGAATTATTTGAGCTTGGTATTCCTGTTTTGGGACTTTGCTATGGCGCACAGCTTATGATGCATGTTCTGGGCGGAAAAGTTGAGAAAGCAGATGTGAGCGAATATGGAAAGACAGAGGTTCTGGTAGATAAGACAGATTCCAAAATCTTCAAAGACGTATCTGACAAAACAATCTGCTGGATGAGCCACACAGATTACATTTCCCAGGTTGCACCAGGATTTGAGATTGCTGCTCACACAGCAGATTGTCCGGTAGCAACTGCACAGAATGAGGAGAAGAAGCTGTATGCGATCCAGTTCCATCCGGAAGTGCTTCATACAGTAGAAGGAAAGAAGATGCTTTCCAACTTCGTACTTGGTGTATGCGGATGTGCCGGAGACTGGAAAATGGATGCTTTTGTTGAGCATACTATCAGAGAAATCCGCGAGAAGGTCGGGGATGGAAAAGTTCTTCTTGCCCTGTCAGGTGGTGTTGACTCTTCCGTTGCAGCAGGACTTCTTTCCAGAGCAATCGGCAAGCAGCTTACCTGTGTATTTGTAGATCATGGTCTTCTTCGTAAAGATGAGGGAGATGAGGTTGAGGGTGTATTCGGACCAAACGGTCAGTTTGACCTGAACTTTATTCGCGTCAATGCACAGCAGAGATATTATGACAAGTTGGCAGGTGTTACAGAGCCTGAAGCAAAACGTAAGATCATCGGTGAAGAATTTATCCGTATTTTTGAAGAAGAGGCAAAGAAGATTGGTGCGGTAGATTTCCTGGCACAGGGAACTATTTATCCAGACGTTGTAGAGAGTGGTCTGGGCGGAGAGTCCGCAGTGATCAAATCTCACCACAATGTAGGCGGACTTCCGGATTTCGTTGATTTTAAAGAAATCATTGAACCGCTCCGTGACCTTTTTAAGGATGAGGTTCGTAAAGCAGGTCTGGAGCTTGGAATTCCGGAGAGACTGGTATTCCGTCAGCCATTCCCGGGACCGGGACTTGGAATCCGTATTATCGGTGAAGTTACTGCAGAGAAGGTTCGTATTGTACAGGATGCAGACTTCATTTATCGTGAAGAGGTAGACAATGCTGCAGCTGAGTATAAGAAAGAACACGGTGAAGATCCTTCATGGATGCCGAACCAGTACTTCGCAGCACTGACAAATATGCGAAGTGTAGGCGTTATGGGTGACTTCAGAACTTATGATTACGCTGTAGCGCTCCGCGCAGTGAAGACTATCGACTTCATGACAGCCGAATCTGCTGAGATTCCGTATGCAGTACTGAATAAGGTTATGAACCGCATTATTAACGAAGTTAAGGGCGTTAACCGCGTATTCTATGACCTGACCAGCAAGCCGCCGGGTACGATTGAGTTCGAATAAATCGAGTTGCTTAAAAAAGCCAGTGTTTATGCGGGTTTCAGCGATTTCGATTAGTCTTTTGATAACAAATTGATAACAGTCATAGCAAGTGCCATTATTCTTGTTATCCAGTGGTTTATGGGTAACGGAACAATTAACAGGTGGCTTGCAGACTAAAGTTCGGAGCTTGGCTCTGAACAAATTCCATATTATAAACTAAGCCCTTAGCTGTGGTTAATAACCATAGTTAAGGGCTTTTTTGTCGTTGCCAAAGCATCTGTAGGGAGCTGCCAGTGGCAGGTCCTGTAGGTGCTTATTTATCTTTCAAGTGGTCTTTGAATGCTTCCACGAGAGCGTCACTTAATTCCTGTGATGGAACTTTTGCCCAACGCTGTGTGGTGTCGAACTCTGGATAATGGTAACGCCAGTTATCGTATTCTTCTCTGTTGATTTCTTCGGAAGATAGCTTGTCTGCCTGTTCTTTCCAAGCATACAGCATTTTGAGGAGTTCATATGCTTCTCTGCCTTTGTCCTTGTTGACCTTTAAGCATACCTCTCCGTCTGCTTCACTGACAGTAAGACCGTAAATATCTTCAAGGGTAAACAGAGTGTGCATAAGACCGATATAGCTGTCTATGTCAGGAACATCAAGAGCCTGTGGAGAAACATCAAGCACCTGTGCCAATGCATTTGTAAGGTCTGCTTTCGGTTTGCGTGTACCAGTTTCGTACTGTGCCAAACGCACATCAGCACTCTTTTCTGGAAAACCGATTGCTGTACCGAGATACTTTTGTGTCATACCACGCATTAGTCTGAAAAAATGTATTCTTTCGCTGATAGCCATAATGATACGCTCCTTTTATATTTAGTGAAATAAGTATAGCAGAAATGTTTAGTGGAAGTCAAGAAAAACCGAAACAAAAATGTTTAATATTTTCTTTGCAACCACTTGACAATAGCAAATATGTTTAGTAAAATAAATTACGAATTAAACAAATATGCTTAATGCGACAACTGAATGACCGTCCGAAAAGCCAAACCGCCAAGACCTCGTCGGAGCAAGTTCCGTATCGTTCGCTTGTGTGCAAGCACAAAAGCTCATTCGCTGCACTGCTCCTCCTCTTCCCCAAAAGTCTCCGACTTTTCGGGAACCCCTATACGAGCGAGCGCCTGATGTACTGCGGTGCATTGGGACAGCACAGCGCCTGCCGACAAGCAGGAGTGCCTGTTGGAACTTTAACACGGAGAAAGCGGCAAGCAAAAAATTATTTTAAGAAAGGAAGAAAAAGGATATGGAAAACAGATTTATCCGAGCCGAAGATGTGGCTCAGGAACTAAACGTATCAAAACCTTATGCATATAAACTCATCAGACAATTAAATGAGGAATTGAAAGCAAAGGGCTTTATTACGATTGCAGGGCGTGTAAATCGCCAGTATTTTTACGAAAGGCTCTACGGAGCAGGAAAGGGGGAAATGTAAATGCCGGTATTTAAGAATGAAGATAACGGTACTTGGTATGTGATGGCAAGGTATGTGAACTGGAAAGGGGAACGCAAGCAGAAATGCAAGCGTGGCTTTGCTACCAAACGAGAAGCACAGGAATGGGAAAGAATGTTCAAATTGCAGACTTCTTCAGACCTTGATATGAGTTTTGAAGCCTTTACGGAGCTTTATATCAATGATGTGAAGAACCGTTTGAAGGAAAACACGTGGCTTACCAAAGAGCATATCATACGCACAAAGATACTTCCGTATTTCGGGAAACTGAAAATCAGCGAGATTTCCACAAAGGAGATTATTACTTGGCAGAATGAAATGCTTGCCTATCGTGATGAGAAGAAAAAGCCTTATTCACAGACGTATCTGAAAACGCTGCACAATCAGTTGTCCGCCATTTTCAATCACGCTGTCCGCTACTATGAACTGCGTTCCAATCCTGCGGCAAAGGTGGGAAATATGGGACGTGAGGAACACAAGGAAATGCTGTTCTGGACAAAGGAAGAATACAAGAAATTCTCTTTTGAGATGATGGACAAGCCTGTTTCCTTTTATGCGTTTGAAATGCTTTACTGGTGCGGTATCCGAGAGGGCGAGCTGTTAGCTTTGACTCCGGCAGATTTCAACTTTGATAAGGAAACAGTCACAATCAATAAATCCTATCAGCGTTTGAAAGGGCAGGATGTGATTACTTCTCCGAAAACGAAAAAGAGCAACCGCACGATTAAAATGCCGAAGTTTCTGTGTGAGGAAATGAAAGAATATCTCGGTATGCTTTACGGATTGAAGAAGAAAGACCGTATCTTTACGGTGACGAAAAGCTATCTTCATCACGAGATGGACAGAGGGGCAAAGGCGGCAGGCGTGAAGCGTATCCGCATTCACGATCTCCGTCACAGCCACATTTCACTCTTGATTGATATGGGCTTTTCTGCGGTGGCGATTGCTGACCGAGTTGGTCACGAAAGTATTGATATTACTTATCAGTACGCACACCTCTTTCCGTCAAAGCAGATTGAGATGGCAGAAAAATTAGATGATTTAGGGAAAGGAGATTTTGAAAATGTCAGCTAAGAACAGAGATAACAAAAATCGTTGGAGGAATATCACAGTAGGGTTTCGAGTATCGCCCGAAGAAAACGAACTCATTAACAGAGCTGTAGCTCTATCAGGATTGCCAAAACAGGAGTATTGTTACCGCCGTTGCTTAAATCAGGATGTGGTGGTACAGGGCAATCCGAGAGTGTATAAGGCGTTGAAAACGGAATTTGCCACAGTCCTTGCGGAACTGAAAAGGATTGAAGCAGGAAAAGGTGTGGATGATGAACTGCTGAGTGTAATAGAACTGATTTCCATTATTCTCGGCGGTTTGAAAGGAGAGGATGCGAATGGAGAATAAAAAAGAAATGACTATTCCAAATGTATCTGCGGCAACAGATGCGGAACAGTCACTTTCCAAATGTACTGACAATAGTATAGTCAATCAGGATACGGATTTCAAGGGGTACGAGCAATCTTTTGAAGAAATGCAAAGGGAAATACTCAGACAGTTAGACCCTTCCTATCTGAAAACAGTATCAATGACAACGCTGTATGATACGGTGTTTGAGGTTCAGACACCACTTATCGACGGTCTGCTCCAAAGGGGAACTTACCTTTTCGTAGGTTCCCCGAAAGTGGGAAAGAGCTTTATGATGGCACAGCTTGCCTATCATATCAGCACAGGCACACCGCTTTGGGAGTATAAGGTGCGTAAGGCAACGGTGCTTTATTTTGCCCTTGAAGATGATTACCCACGTTTGCAGAAGCGATTGTTTCAGATGTTCGGTGCAAAGGAGACAGGCAATCTGTATTTCGCAACGGAATGTAAAACGGTCAATGGCGGACTGGAAGAACAGATAAGAGGGTTTATGAGGGAACACCCAGACACAGGCTTGATTATCATAGACACCTTAAAGCGTGTGCGTGAAGCAGGCGGAGCAGATTACAGCTACGCAAGTGATTATGATGTTGTGGCAAGGCTGAAAGCGTTGGCAGACAGTTACAAGGTTTCAATGCTTATTGTTCATCATACACGCAAACAAAAATCGGAAGATATATTCGATATGATTTCAGGCACGAATGGTCTGATGGGTGCGGCAGACGGTGCATTTGTTCTCAGTAAGGACAAGCGTACTTCCAACAATGCCACACTTGATGTTGCTGGCAGAGACCAGCAGGATATGAAAATCCATCTTGTAAGGGACAGCGAGCGATTGGTGTGGAACTTTGCAAAATCGGAAACGGAGATGTGGAAAGAACCGCCCGAACCTCTGCTTGAGAAGATAGCGGATACGCTCTTTTCGGAAAGTGACAGATGGGAAGGAACTGCTTCGGAACTTTGCGAAAGGCTTGCGGTGGATATAAAGCCGAATGTACTTTCTTTAAGGCTCAGTATCAACGCAAGCAGGCTGTTTCGTGATTACGGTATCCGTTATCAGAACAGCCGCACACACGACGGAAGAAAGGTTTCACTTTGGAAAGAAACCGAGCAGACGGCGTGACAAACGGTGTCAAAGGTGTCAATGTTTTTGAGAGCAGCACGCTGTGAAAAACATTGTCACCATCGTCACACTTTGACACCGGATAAAGTTTAGGGGAGTGTGCAGAGAGTGCCTTTTCAAAGGCGGCTCTTTGGTCTCGCCTGCTGGCTCGGTCGGTTCGCAGGCGTGTGTGCCACCGGCACACGCTCACCCCTCGGAGAGCCTTCGGAGAACGCAAAACCTGTTTACAGGTCGCATTTTTGATGGGTGTACCCGTCAAAAGTGCTTTTGCGTTACTTTTGACAAAAGTAACAAAACCTGAGAATGTTGAAATTTACAGATGGGAGATGAAAAAATGCAGAGAACGATAAGTGCAATGGTCGGTAAAGGCTCGGTCAATCACAATAGCCGAAAGTTCCGAGCAGAAAATGTAGACGGAACTCGTACTCATCTCAATATCGACTACTGCAATGAAAATATAAAGACAGTTTATCACGAATTGTTTGATGAAGCATTGGAAAGATACAATGCCAAGCAGATAAGGTCAGACCGAAAGATAAAAGATTATTATGAAAAAATCCGAAGTTCCAAGCAGGAAAAACCGTTCCACGAAATCATTTTACAGGTGGGCGGTAAGGGAAATATGAACGCCGATACGGAAAACGGAGAACTGGCAAAGCAGATTTTAGATGAATACTATCAGGGTTTTCAGGAGCGAAATCCACAGCTTCGGGTGTTCTCGGCTCATCTGCATATGGATGAAGCTACACCACATCTGCACATAGATTTTGTACCTTTTACCACAGGCAGCAAGCGTGGACTTGATACAAGAGTGTCACTAAAGCAGGCTCTTGCAACGCAAGGTTTTAAGGGCGGCAGTCGTGGCGATACGGAGTGGTCGCAATGGATACAGTCCGAAAAAGAACAGCTTGCGGCGGTGATGGAACGTTATGGGATTGAGTGGGAACATTTAGGCACACACGAAAAACATCTTTCTGTTTTGGATTATAAAAAGCAGGAAAGAGAAAAAGAAGTGGCGGCATTAGGTGCGAAAATCGAGCAGAAACAGATTGAATTTGATGTGTTGTCGGAACGAGTATTGAACTATGATAAGGCAAAAGACGAGCTGTCAAATCTTGAAATAGAGCTTGATACTGCACCGAAATATCAGTTGCCAGAACCAGAGAAATTTATGACTGCAAAGGCATATAAAACCAAAATGGCAGAGCCGGTTGTAAGGAAATTGAAGCAACTTGTCAAAACGGTGCTTGCCCGCTGCTTTGAGGGGTGGGACAACTATCATAGGCTGAATACAGCGAATGCACAGTTATACCGCACCAATCAGCGTTTGGAGAAAGTCAATGAAAGATTGACCGAAGAAAACAAAATCCTAAAAGCAGAAAATAAAGATTACAGCCTGCTCCGTAAGGTTTTTGGTCGCAAACAGATAGATGATTTGTTGGAGCAGGCAAGAACAGTTAAAGGTCGCAAGCGTGATAATACACGATCACGATAGACAAAAATCACAGGAGGAAAAGGAAAATGACAAAGACAATTTTTGAAGAAATGGGCGGAACTTATAGACAGGTGGGTGATTATTTATTGCCGAACATCACAGTACCAGCCGAAGAAGAAATAGAGCCGATTGGTTTATGGGGGAAACGACATGCAAGGCATTTAAAGGAACACTATAAAGTGTTATATATGAACCTGCTGACAAGCGGAAAGCTGCATAGTTATCTTGCAGAAGTCGATAAGCAAGCAGAGGATATGTTTCTTCGACTGGTAAAGGAATATGCCGACAGACAAGATGTGACGGAACAATTAAAGAAAGATAATCCCTACGAATGGATTGGAAGAATGAATAATATTCAGGCTTGTGTGAGGGAAGTTGTAGGAACGGAGTTGATTTACACATAAGCGTTTTACGGTATGGTGCTCCTGCGTTTGCTGGAGTGCTGTGGTTGTGGTTGTAAAGAGGTTGTGAAAGATTGAATTTCGTAATGGTTGGATGTATAATTAGGAAGTGAAAATTTTAATTTGCACTTCCATAAGGTGAAATGTATTGACACAAAAAATACAGTATGATAGTATTGCCATTAGAAGAAAGAAAGGCACATTTTGTGTAAGGTGAGGAAATGATTAATAGATAATTTGATTTAAGTAAGACACATATAGTTATTGAGCCTGTAGAGAATAGGTTTGTTTTGTGTACGCTTAAGTTGGATTATCGCAAGAGGCATTTCCTTTGTTTTCCTTTTGGAAAAGAAATAAGGGTCTATTTAGCGAGTCTATTTTTGCGTATGCAAAAAAGACTCGTTTTTGTGTGTTCAAAATAATAATTGGCTCAGACTTCGAAAAGGAGAAACTTTAATGTTGCAGATAAAAAAATTAAATTTAACACATAAAAAAGACCTGAGAATAATTCTTAATGATTTCAACCTTGTGCTAAATGATGGAGATAAGGCAGTTATTATTGGAGAAGAGGGAAATGGGAAATCGACATTAATGAAGTGGATATACAATCCGTCGCTTGTAGAAAACTATATAGAAGCAGATGGGGAAAGGATAATGGGACACGAACGTCTTGGTTATCTTCCGCAGGAGATGCTCGATGAAGATAAGGAAAAAACAATATACGAATATTTTTCTGAAGAGGAAATATTCTGGGAGAAAACGCCTAAAGAATTGTCTGTTATTGCGGGAAAATTTGGAATGAAAAATGATTTTTTCTACAGTAACCAGACAATGGGTAGTCTTTCAGGAGGCGAAAAAGTCAAGACACAACTTATGAGGCTTTTCATTCGCGATGTTTCTGTGCTGTTGTTGGACGAACCTTCCAATGACATCGACATTGCGACGCTTACATTACTGGAAAAAATCATAAATGACTGGAAGCACATTGTGCTTTTTATTTCACACGATGAAACGCTGATAGAGCGTACTGCCAACATGGTGATACATATCGAGCAGATTATACGAAAAACAAAGGCGAGATATACCGTGGCAAAGCTTCCCTATAGACGCTATGTGGAAGAACGGCTTCATAAATTTGAAATCCAAAAACAGCGGGCACTGAGTGACCGTAGGGAGAAAAAGATTCGCGATGAAAAATATCAAAGAGTTATGCAGAGTGTACAAGGTGCATTAAGAAGTTGTACCAGACAAGCACCGTCTGTTGCCAAAAACTTAAAGGACAAAATGCATACGGTTAAGGCAATGGAACGAAGATTTGAAAAAGAAGATGAAAATATGACTCAGATGCCGGAACAGGAAGAAGCAATCTTTGTCAAATTAGGGGATGAAAACTCACACATTCCCGCAGGAAAAACGGTCATAGAATATGAACTTTCAAAGCTTGTGACTCCGGATGGCAAAAGAATTTTAGCAGAAGGAATTCATTTAAAAATAAAAGGTTCAGAAAAAATCTGTATGATAGGAGCCAACGGGGCAGGAAAAACGACTCTTCTAAAAAAGATAGCGGAAGAACTCCTAAATCGGAATGACATTAAAGCAGAATATATGCCTCAAACTTATGAAGACCTGCTGGATTTGGATGTTACACCGGTTGATTACCTTGATAAAACAGGAGATAAAGAAGAGCGTACAAGAATTAGAACATACCTTGGTTCACTTAAATACACACCAGATGAAATGGAGCATCCGATTCGGGAGTTATCAGGCGGACAAAAGGCGAAAGTGCTTCTCTTGAGGATGAGCTTAAGTGGTGCAAATGTTCTTATTCTGGATGAACCGACAAGAAATTTTTCACCATTGTCCGGTCCGGTAATAAGAAAAATGCTCCGAGAATTTCCGGGGGCTGTCATTAGCATTTCTCACGATAGAAAGTATATTGAAGAGGTGTGCGATAAAATATATCAGCTAAATCCTAATGGATTACAGCTAATTGGTGATTGATAACAAAAAGGATGAAAGACTGACAAATTTCAGGCTTTTAGTGAGTTGGAAAGCATACAAAGATTTGAATTTGGAGGATAGATTATGGTACGTACAGAAGATGCATGTGAAATTATAAAATATGCTTTGCAAAACGAAATTAAAGTATATTTAGATGGCGGATGGGGTGTTGATGCACTTCTTAAAAGAGAATCAAGAATACACAATGATATTGATTTGTTTGTTGAACTGAAACATTATCATGATTATATTTATGTGATTAAGCAGCATGGATTTGAGGAAGTAAATACTGATTATACAACGGATGGTCATACTGTCTGGAAAGATGATAAACAAAGAATCATTGATTTACATTGTTTTGAATTTACAGATGACGGAATTGTTTATGAGGGAGATATATTTCCATCAAAAACTTTTTCCGGTATTGGAAAAGTTGGAGATATAACTGTTTCTTGTATTGAACCATTGAGTCAGGTAATGCTTCATTTGGGATATGAACACGATAAAAATGATGTGCATGATGTGATGCTGTTGTGTGAAACATTTCAAATAGCAATACCAGATGAATATAAGGAAAAGTAAAATTTCAGTTTTGTGTTGAATCTCTAAGCAAAATAGCTTATAATTTGACATGCTACATATAGTTATTATCCACAGTTATCGAGTAGGTGTTATCAATGCCGATAACAAAATGATAACATTAGCTCGTATAGGCAGGATAATATGGATATATCAAATAATCAAAAGAACGAGAAACATTACAGAGAATAATTCCTAAACAAAAAGCGTTAGTCTTTGTAGAGTTTGAGTAGCTTGAATATTTTTTAGCACTCCTCTTTGGCACTTTTTTGATAATCCCCTTTGTAAGAATCAGAAAATCCGAGCCATGCGGAGCACCCGAGAAAACATAAAAAAAAGACATAAAAACATAGAGAAAAAAATTAGAAGCCTTGCATCAGAGACCATCCTGATGCAGGGCTTTTTCAGTCTTGAAAGAAGAGAAAAAAAGAAACCTTAAAGAAATCCACACCCGGAGAAAATGCAGTAAATAAGCTGTTTTCAGCCGTTCTGAGAGAAAAGTTACAAAAGAATCTTATCAAAAGTATGCCTGAAAAGAACCTGGTGTTGTATGCATCGCCGGGAGAAAACGGCAGAAAGAAAAAAGTAAAAATAGTGCAGTATCCCGGAAGGGCCGGAAAAGGAAGTTTTTACAAGTGAGTTTGCTAAAAAAATGCAAAGTGGGTGTGCGAAGGGACATGGAGAAAAAGGAAAAAGCCGTTTTTGGGATTCTGGTTCTGGGAAAAGATTGGCGTAAAATCAACGTTTTTCAGGTTTTGGGGGATTCCGGAATGCGGTTTTGGGAAAAGAAACGATGTGATAATCCTGTTTTTGGGAGGATAATGTCAGATTTGGAAACATTTCTGGGAAAGGAAGAAAGTTAGGATGATTAAAAAAGGTTTCAAGGGACGATGCCAGAAGAGGCAGATGAAAAAGTGTAAGGAGGTGGTGAGGACGTATGGGGCAATCCAGCTGGCATATGCAGAAAGACTGGAACAGGAAGACAGCATAATTGAATTTCAATGCAATGTGATGCTGTCCGGTCTGGAAGCCGGGGAATACAGTTCGGATTTTGTCTGTGAGAAACAGAATGGTGATTTGATGGTCAGGGAGTGTGTGGAACGGAGATTCTTAAAGAAGCCAATGACTGTGAAGTTACTGGATGCATCAAGGGAGTACTGGACAAGAAGGGGTATCACAGACTGGGGGATTGTGACAGATGAAGAAAGATAGGGATTGCAGGATAATCAGACTTGGGGACAGGATTTTAAGGATACTGGATGCAGAAGCGGAGAAGGTGCTGGTCATAGACTGTGTAAAGATGGGGATGCCAAAGTGGATAAGTCTGTCAGAGATAGAGGACGGTGTGGAAATCCCAGGGGAAGAGTTCATGGGGGAGATGGAGCGGGATATCCCGGAAGGGATGTCTGCATCTGCCAGACAGACCATGCATGAGAGATTCACTGTCATTTCAGGCATCCTGCCCTGTGTGGGGGATAAAAAGCAGAGGAGTTTACGGATTGCAGATGCCGCAGAAAAGTATAAGGTCAGCCAGAACACGGTGAAGAATTACCTGGGGCTGTATCTGGCATATCAGGATATCTCGGTGCTGGCACCAAGGGAGAAGCAGGAACAGAGGGAACTGACGCAGGATGAAAAGAACATGCGCTGGGCGTTGAACAAGTTCTACTATACCAGGGAAAAGCAGAGCCTTTCCACGGTCTATACCCTGATGCTGAAAGAGAGGTACTGTGACCGGAACGGAAAACTGAAAGACCGTTACCCGTCCATCCACCAGTTACGGTATTTTTATAAAAAGACGAAGAAACTGCAGACATACTATATCTCCAGAAACGGGTTAAAGGATTACCAGAGGAACCACCGCCCCCTGCTGGGGGACGGAGTGCAGGAGTTCTGTTCGGTAGGTGCAGGGATGCTGGATGGAACCGTCTGCGATATCTACCTGGTAGATGATGCCGGACATCTGGTGGGGAGGCCGATTCTCCTGGCATGTGTGGATGCATATACCTCCTTCTGTTATGGATACAGCCTGCTGTGGGAGGGCGGCGTGTATTCCCTGAGGAACCTGATGTTAAATGTGGCTGCGGATAAAAAGGAGTGGTGCAGGAGATTCGGCATCCTGATAGAAAGGGAGCAGTGGGACTGTGACTGTCTGCCGGGGCTGATGCTGACAGATATGGGAACGGAATATACCTCTGAGAACTTCGGGCAGATTACAGAGCTTGGTGTGACCATACAGAACCTCCCGGCATACAGACCGGAATTAAAAGGACAGGTGGAGAAATTCTTTGACCTGATACAGTCAGAGTATAAGAAGCACCTGAAGGGCAGGGGTGTGATAGAGCCGGATTACAGGGAGAGGGGAGCGCATGATTACAGAAAAGATGCCTGCCTGACCATGCGTGATTTTGAAACTGTCATCCTCAGATGTATCCTGTATTATAATTCCCAGAGGATTCTGGAAAATTTCCCTTATACGGAAGAAATGCTGCAGGAGGGAGTCAAGCCGTTTGCGTCTTCTGTCTTTGGATGGGGAAAGCACAAAGAAGGGGCCAACCTGATTCCTGTTTCCAGGGAAGAACTGATACAGACCCTTTTGCCGAGGACAACGGGAAGATTTATGCGGTCAGGGTTAAAGGTAAAAGGAATGCGTTACCATGCAGGCGGATATACAGAGAGATACTTAAAGGGCGGCGAGGCTGTGGTCGCATACAATCCGGAGGATGTGAGCCATGTATGGCTGCTTGAAGATGGGGCTTATCAGAGGTTTGACCTGATAGAGAGCCGGTTTTGTGGGAAGAACATCGCAGAAGTGGAGAAGTTAAAGGCAGACTGTAATGAAATGATAAAGGATGCCTCTGCCGGGAACCTGCAGGCAAAGATTGATTTGGCAATGCATATACAGAACATTGCCGGGAATGCGGTACATACCGGAGACACAAAGATAAAGAACATACGGAAGACCAGGCAGAGGGAACAGAGGAAGAGACACGTGGACTTTATGAAAGAAGGTGCAGGAAATGAGAGATAAGATTGTGGATATCATGCCGGAGATGAAGACGGGGAAAGAACTGCTGGACTGTTTGAGGGAAACACCGGAATATCCTGCCTGTATATGGGAAAAAAGCAGCATGGAGCGGCTGGTGGCATTGTCAGACATCTATAACGTTTATATCCCCTCCCGGATGTCTGTAGAGATATACCATAAACTGTATATGGGGCTTTTACGGTCTATGCAGAAGAAAGAATCCATGCAGGCAGTATATCAGAAATATGAGAACCAGAGGGGGATACGGGGCGGCCGGTGCAGGGGGATTTTAGGCGGCTCGGACTCCTTCACCATCCTCGGAGCCTCCGGTATCGGAAAGAGTTCTGCCGTATTCCGGGCGATTGACCTGATAATGACAAAGAAAGTGATAGAGACAGAAGAGCCATACTGCCGGATTGCCCCCTGCATCATTGTCCAGTGTCCGTTTGATTCCTCTGTAAAAGGGCTTCTGCTGGAAATCCTGCGTAAGGTGGATGAGGTGCTTGGCAGCAAGTACTATGTGAATGCACTGAAAGCGAGGGCATCTGTGGATATGCTGATTGGAAGCGTGAGCCAGGTTTCCCTTAACCATATCGGGCTGCTTGTGGTGGATGAGATACAGAACGTGGTGAACAGCAGGAACGGGAAATCCCTGGTAGGGATGCTGACGCAGCTGATAAACAATTCCGGTATCGCTATCTGTATGGTAGGGACACCGGAGAGCATCCCTTTTTTTGAACAGGCAATGCAGCTGGCAAGACGGTCTCTGGGATTGCAGTATGAAGCCATGCAGTTTGGGGATGAGTTCTGTGAGGTATGCAGGGAACTGTTCCTCTATCAGTATACGAAGACCAGGATGGAGTTATCGGCCGGGGTGACAGAATGGCTCTTTGAACATTGCGGCGGAAATATCTCAGTCCTTGTATCCCTGATTCATGACGCGCAGGAAATCGCGATTCTGGAAGGGGATGATGTACTGGATATGGCTATGCTGGAAGCGGCGTATCAGAAACGTATGAGTATGTTGCATGATTACCTGGAACCCTCCATAAAGCGGAAAAAGCAGAGTTCTGACAGTAGGAAGAGGGCGTCCGTATCTGTGGAGGAGCCGGAAGGGACAGGGACGAACATACAGGAAACCCTTGCCGGGATGGTCAGCAGGGCGAAAAAGGAAAACCTGGATGTCGTAGAGGTATTTAAACAGCACTTTAAGGTAGAGGAGGTAGCGGTATGATTGCTTTTTTTCCGGAACTGTACGAGGATGAACTGGCATACAGCTGGTTCTCCCGTTATTACACAAAATCAGGGTATCTGTCACTGAGATATGCGCTGGATGATTTGTATGTTAAAAGATATGTAAACCCTGACACAGAGTTTGTGAATGAACTGAGACCGGAGGTGAAGGAACTTGTGATAAAACACTGCGGTATGGAAAAACTCATCCTGGGGCATACCATGTTTTCCTCTTATGGGAGATTTCTGCCGGATGCGAAGAAGCAGGAGGCTTACCGGGCACTGCTGGACATGAACGGGAACTTCAATAACCTGCTCGCCATTCCAAAGAACCGGAGAGGGACAGGCAGGACATTGAGGTACTGTCCGTTATGCGTAAAAGAAGACAGGAAAGCATATGGGGAAACATACTGGCACAGAATCCATCAGATTCAGGGGATACAGATATGCGGGCGGCATGGCTGTTATCTTGCAGAGAGTGATGTTTCTATGGAGAGAAAAGCGGCGCCGGGATTATGGAATGCAGAATCTGTCATACCGGAGGAACTGGAAGTGAGGATGTGTGAAGAGGAGAAGGAAGCCGCCCTTGCAGGGTATGCATGCCGGATTTTTGAGGGGAGGATGCCGTTTAAGAGCCGGGTATCCGTGGCAGAGTTTTTGAAATACCGTCTGAAACATCCTTACGGTTCGGCATCAGGAGTCAGTCTCTGTCTGGAAAGGCTTTATCAGGATTACAGGGAGTTTTATGGAAATAAAAACGTGATGACTGAGACGAAGATGCAGAAGATTCTGCTGGGGAAAAGATGGAACTTTTACGATATCTGCCAGCTGTCCATGTTCGCAGGTATCCCGGTGGAAGAACTGGCGGCAATCCCGGATAGTATCGCAGATGAGATAAAAGAGCCTGTATTTATGCAGGTGTCAGAGGAATTAGGGCTTGATTATGAACTGGTACGCAGTGTGGGGGAAGCTGTATTGAGGCGGTATGAGGCCAGGGAACGGGTGCAGCGTAGGAAAAGGACGTTTGCATGGGAGAAGATGGATGAGGAACTGATTCCAAAGGTCAGGGAGACCATAGCCTTGTTACAGGGGGATGGGATGACACGCCCGCAGAGGGTCACGGTGTCTGCGGTCACGAAAAAGATGCACCTGCCGGATAAGAGATTTGAGAAACTGCCGCGGTGCAGGGAGGAGATTAAGGAGCATACAGAACCGCAGAAGGAATACTGGGCGAGGGAGGCAGTATGGGCGTATCGGAAACTTGTGAGAGAAGGGCGGCCTGTGAACTGGACGCAGATACGGAGGCTGACCAATATGAAAAACGTGGATTTTCAGGGATGCAAGCCGTATCTGAGAAAACATGCAGGGGAGGATGCAGACCGGCTGGAGAGCCTGCTGTGATGAAAACGCGGGACTGCAGGAAAGGATATGGCTGCCAGGTGGATTTGCGGGCAGATTACAGGAAATTTACAGGCTGATGTAAGAACCCGGAAGCCCGCGAAGCCGCATAAACAGGGCGTTTGCGGGCTCCGGATGGGATTCTTACAAAGTTTTGCAACAGTGACCGCAGTTATGAAAGGAGATAGGATATTTTTTTATTAAAAACTTTTTCCTATAAGTCAGTGTATGTTGGAAAATCCTGTAAGTTTGTAAGATTTAGTAAGATATAGATATTTATTATATATAATATATAATTATATTTAAATAAAAGGATTATAAATTAGATATATTGCATAATAAAAAGAGGGCTTTGGATGCCGTGGGGATTATAGTGGAAATGTAAGTTTTGTGTAAGCCGTGCGATATCTGAGTACTGGCAGGCGGGAGGTATTGATGGAGGAGATGGTTATTGCGGCCGTCAGGTATAGAGTGCCCGTATAAGAATCAGTCTGGATGTGCTGGCAGAGAACTACCTGCCGGCTCTGCCGATATCCCCGGCCGGTAGCTAATCTTTTTATACAGAGCCTGACAACCTGCCGGCAGGGATTAACCCAAAACGGGCAGTCCCAAGGACTGCCCCGCCAGTATCCTTCCGATAGAACATCATCCACTGGTTTCTATTCATCGCTTCCGTCCCTGCCCGTCAGTCTCTTCTGCGGCCTGCACCATTTCTTTCACCACATATGCCGCCCTGCCGGCCAGATATGCACCGTGCCGCAGGCTGTAACCGGTATTTTGTACTGCACGTTCAAAGAGATACATCCGGAAGCTGCCCTTTCGTTTCCGGATGCGCTCCGCAGCCTTCTTCTCATAATCCTTTGACCATTTCTCACGCCAGGGTTCAAATCCCTTCAAATCCTCAGCATCCAGCTTTCCTTCCAGCTCCCCGTACCGCCGTTCCAGTTCCTCGGTCTGTTCCCTGCAGCGGGTTATCCCCTGTTCCAGGGTCTCCGCTTCCAGTTCCATCTGAGAGAGTATCTGAGCTTCCTGGAGGTAGTCAGAGAGGGAAGCAAACCCTTCCTCTGCCAGCACCTTGTCAAGTCTTTCCCTCCGAAACCGGACGGCCTCCTGCTCTGCCTGTATTGCTTCTCCCAGGCTGTCTTTTCGTGCCGGGAAATCAGCAGCCTCTTTCTTTAACCGTGCAATCTTTTCCTTTGATGCCCTGTCACGCTCCAGGGCATTTTCCCTGATTGTCCTTACCCGGCTGATTCTCTCATCCAGCCGCTTTCTTTCGGTCTCCACGGCGGCCTGCCGTTCCAGCAGGCTTTCCAGGTCATACCGGACAGAGAGGATATCGCCCCGGATTTTTCCCAGCTGCTCTGCCAGCCGGTCAAAGAGCCGTTCCTTTTTCTTTTCAATCTCTTTTTCCACCTCGTCCAGGCATTTTTGGATGTCTTCATTCTTTCTGTTCAGCTCCTGAATCTCCTCATTTGCCCTGTACCGGTCAGAATCCGTCTGTCTGGATGCATAGGAGCCTAAGTGGATGCCGGGGATGGTATCCAGCCCCTGGTCTTTATAGGAGCGGCAGTCCACCCGTTCGGGTCTGCCTGCCCGTTCCAGAGCCAGGTTTACATGTTCCTCCCAGGATTTGCGGTATGCCAGGATGGCCTCCCGGGAGTTCCAGTATCGGGCTTTCTCATTCTGCCTGCCGGGAGTGCAGCGTGGATATTTGGATGCCCGGATAAGGTTTCCCTCAAAAGCCTCAGAAGGGGTTAGCCAGACTTTCTTTTTGCCTTTGTAATACTGGTACTGTTTCTGCCAGCCCTCTTCCTTGGCGGCCTTAAATTCTTCAGCTGTGAAAGCCTTTGTTTGGTTTCCTTTCTTACAGAGATATTCCTTCTCCGTTTTCGGCATCCACCGGCCGTTTTCATCCAGAGGCCGGAGGGTCAGGAGGATGTGTGCATGGGGATTGCGGAAAACCATATCTTTCCGGTCAGTGACCCGGTTCCCGTCTGCATCTACGGGGATGCCGGAGGAATCCCTGACCGGCGGGTTGTGGATATTGATATCAGCAATCATGCCGTTTGAGACAAAGGAATCCTGGACAAATTCCTGTACCAGGCGGATGTTCTCCTGCAGGGATAATTCCTGGGGCAGTGCCACCTCAATCTCCCGTGCCAGCCTGCAGTCCCTGCTCTTTTCGGCTTCCTCTACTGCATTCCAAAGGATAGCCCGGTCATTCCATTCCCCGGGTGCATTTGCCGGGAGGATGATTTCACTGTATTCCACCCAGCCCTTCTGGGTGTAGTCATCGGTCAGGCCGGTGTAATTGTTCTCTATCCGGGAAGCAGAACGGTAAGCGGCTGCAGAGACAACGCTGCGGCCTTCCCCTCTGCTGATGACCTGGATATGACATTGAAATATTGCCATTTTATTTCACCTCTAAATACTTTTTCTTTTAATATGCCAATCCCCGGCATCCGTGAAAACCGTTTTTTTATGGCGTGGAAGATTCTGCATATTAATTGTGACAGGAAAAGTCCTGTCAAATAACCTACTACAAGGAGTTGAAGAACATGAATGGAGAATTAGTTTCAGGAGGCAGGGAGAACCTGCGCGTCCTGATTGATTATAAGGGCTCCGGATTTCCGGGAGGGCAGATGCAGGATGATTTGCTTCTGTTCTCCCTGAGACCGGATGCAAGCCCGAACCCGCTGGCTCTGGCGATAGTGAATTTCCCTCCCATCAGGGGGAAGAGAAGCCTGTATATCCACAGACTGTCAGGAGAGGCACCGGAGGACAGGGACGTCCTGCTGGATGCCATAGAGGCATTTGCCCGCAGGCAGGGATATCCGGTTCTGTATCTCAATGTGATGGAGCAGGAGATGTCCTATCTGTACAGCCGCGGGTTTACGGTATCCCCGGACTGCCCGATAGCGGCAAGGGAAGTGAAATCATGAACGGAAAGTTCTGGAAATGGCTGAACCGCATCTTCGCAACGGGCATCTGGCTGCAGCCCTTTGTGATGGCGGGGCTCATCCTGTTCTTCCGGGCGGTCTTTGGACAGAGGCCGTCCATCCTGTCCCTGTTCTTCCTGTCCTGGCTGCCGTCTGTCTATGTGTGGTCAGAGAACCAGAGACAGAGAGCAGCGGGCAAGACGGAGTTTGGCATAGAGGATACCTTCCACGACAGGCCGACCCAGTATGAAAGCCCTTTGAAAATGCAGGCTATGTATCCGAAAATTGACGAGAGATTCCTGTTTGATGCACCGGAGGGAGTGGTGCTTGGAAAAACAGAGATTGGAACTATCTCCAGGCAGACAAAATATCTGTGCAAGCCGATGGAAGGAGTAAGATATACTGACGGACACGCTCTCGTGATAGGGGGGAGCGGGTCAGGAAAGAGCTCGGCCATCCTTATCCCGACTCTGTTATCCGTGTCACATATAGGGCTGTTCTGTATTGATATAAAGGGAGAATTATGGAGCAAGACCAGGCGCCTTGATGATGACCGTGTGGTGATTGTGGACTTCCAGGACAGGAACCTTTTCGGCTGGGATGCACTGGCAGCCCTGAACAGGAAGGCTTCCCCCTCTGACCAGGACATCCGGGAGCAGATGGAGGAGATAGCAGACAGCCTGATACCCATTTCTGCAAAAGACAGCCAGGAGTTCTGGAAACAGTCAGCCCGGTCTTTGTTGATTGGAGAACTGGTTGGACTGTATAAACAGAAACATATCCATGACCTGGCGGCACTGGTCAACGGGATACTGTCCAGGGACAGCCGGGAACTGGTGCAGGAACTGATGGGAGGTGCAGCACCGGGGGCTGTGGAGGTGAAATACCTTTCCTCCTTTGAAAAACTGGCGGATGAGACCTTCTCGGGGGTCTGCCAGCAGCAAGAGGAAGCGCTGAAATGTTTTATTGACGATGATGTGCAGTATGCATTTGCGGCCAATCCCCGCAGGGCATGCCCGGAGATGATAGAGGAGGGGAAGGAAGTTTTTTTATCCGTCCGGGAGGAGAAATTGGAGGCATATTACGGGGTGGTGAACTTAATCATCAGCCAGGTTTTCGGATGCCTGATTAAGCGTCCGGAGGGGAGCCCGGGGGTGATAGTGGCTATTGACGAGTTAGGGAGGCTCTGCAGCCGGGGAAAAATCCCCCACCTGCATAATGAAATCCTCCTGACCGGCAGGAGCAGGAATATCACCTTAATCCTCATCACACAGTCGTTTGAGGCGCTGCAAAACAGCTATACGAAAGAAGACGTACAGAGCATGATATCCAACTGCTCTTATCTGGCTGTCCTGGATGTCAGGAGCCAGGAGACGGCAAAGACCATCTGCAGCATGGCAGGGAAGTATAAGGAGCGTGAGACCACCTGGTCAGGGAGCGGGAAACACCGGAACAGGAGCACCTGTTACCGTGACCATCCCATCCTGGAACCTTCAGATTTGTCTAGGCTAGTACAGATGGATGAGGTCATCCTGATAACGGCAGAATATTCCTATTGCCGGGTAAAGAAATGCTCATATTTCAAAGAACCGGTGCTGAACGCCAAATCCATGCAGGCACAGAGATATAACCGGGAGGCTGCCGGACTGGAAGGGAAGGTGCTGCCGGAGGTGAAAGTAACACTGCCGGAGGAGGAAGACTTCCCGGAAAGAACTGAGAGATATATAAAAAACAAGATAAAAGAATATTATACCTGGTGCACCCGCAGGCTGGCAGAGAGCCTGGAAGAGGTGGCCAGGAGGCTGAGAGGTAGATAGAGATGGAAAGAGAAGAGATGAAAAGGATACAGAAGGAGATGGAAAAACGGCTGGGGGATGACTGGGATATCCAGCCGGTCACAGTCAATAAAGTGGGCGGGCAACGGGAAGGCCTGTCCTGCCGGTATAAGGAGGAGAACATGGCTGTGACGGTATACCCGGAGAGCTGTAAGGTGACACTGGGGGAAAAGGCCGGTGCAGAGGAGATTGGGGAATACCTGGCAGGCATCGTGGAGGAGAACCGCAGGCCTCCCATAGAGGTCAGCAGGACGGCAGAGGATTTCCGGAACGGGCTCTATATCCAGATGGTAAATGCGGATGTGAACAGGGAACTTTTAAAGGATGCCGTGTATTATCAGAAGGAGGATATGGCGGCCATTGCCAGATGCCGGGTAGGACAGGAGGGAGGGGATGTCTATTCCTTCCTTGTGACAAAAGAGAACCTGTCAGCATTTCAGATGACAGAGGGGGAAGTTCTGGAGCGGGCATATAGAAATACCGCCCGGCAGGAATTTTCCCTGATGAGCATGGAGGATATCATGAGGGAGATGTTTTCTGCGATGGCATCTGCACCGGAAGATGTGGAAGCATTGGAGAGGATGATAAAAGAAAATCCTTCCCCGCTGTATATCCTTACGAACGAGGAACGGTTAAACGGAGCCAATGCCCTGGTCTGCCCGCAGGTGCTGCAGGATGCTTATGAGACACTGGGAGAGCCGTATTATGTGCTTCCCAGTTCTACCCATGAGGTGCTGCTGGTGAAGGAGAGCGAAGGGTTCAGCCCGGAGGAACTGCGGAACATGGTGTCAGAGGTCAATATCTCAACGGTAAGCCCGGAGGATTTGCTGTCCTTTAAAATATTCCGGTATGACGGCAGGACACTCTCCGCAGTAAAGGAAGAGACCCAGACCATGACAGAGGCTACAAGGAAAGCAAAAGAACATGGATTTAAGCTGATATAGGAGGGACAGAGATGGAGAAAGTGGAGATGATGCAGAGGAGCTTTGAGAACTATCTGCGTGTGAAGCCGGGAAAGATTGCAGTGGATATCATCCTGGCAGATGGAAAGAGGATAGAGGGAATCAGAAGAATCTGAGAGTTAAAAAAGGAGAGTCAACGCTCTCCTTTTTTTTCTGCAAAGATGCAGGCTTACGGTATCGGTTTCCCGGAAAACGGCAGATGTTTTTCCAGATAATCCAGTATCTCATCCTCACTTTGCCTGTCTGCACCCGGTATCATCCCCTCTACCATCTTTCCCAGGTTCACATACCGCCGGGTCTGTTTCTTTTTGTCCAAGGCTTTCTGACGGTTCTCCTCTAACTGCCGGCGGTGCAGGGCTTGTTTTTCCCTTAACTGCCTTAATTCCTCGGCAGTCTGTTCTATCTCTGTCATCTACATGCACCTCCCCTGTACGGCCTTTGCGGTCTGTTCAAGGGGCTGTTTTGCTGCCCTGGCCTTTTCCAGGACAGCAGATGCCTGGTCAATCATGCTGTTTGAGGCCTCCCGGATAGTCTCCAGGCTGGCTTTCAATTCTTTTGTTTCCCTGCCGGAACTCCAGCCTGCGATATAGCCAAAAGAATAGTCCGAGGTGTCCAGCCCGAAATACTTGCACACCACATATGCAACAGATTCGGCCTGCACCTCACGGGTGGAAACATCCCCGGGTGCATCCGGGATATCCGTGCTGTGGAGCATGGCATGCCCCATCTCATGGATGAGGGTCTTCAGGGACTGCTTCTCAGAGAGGGTACTGTCTACAACGATTTCCTTTGTGTCCCTCCGGTAAAATCCGTGGGCTTCCCCCTCTATCGGCCGGAACGTGACGGGGACAGGACAGATTTTCAGGAGTGCATCCTTCAGCTCTTTCTGGCTGCTGTCCAAATCCCCGGTCAGTTCATTGGCTATCTCCGGCAGGGCTTCCCCGTCTGTCTGGGAGATATCGAAAACATATCCCACCTTGAAGTAAGGGATTATCCGCTCCACAGCTTCTTTCTTGTGGCTGCCGTCCGGTAAGAGACAGGGCTTTCCGGTCGCAGGGTCTTTGGCATCCCTGAGGACGGTGGATTTATACGGTGCGGGGCAGAAAATCTTAATGCCGGATTCCCCCTTCCTTACCTGCCTGTTAAGCCGGTTCCATGTAGTGTAAGATGCACAGCAGGTTGCCCCGGGTCTCTGGCGCGCGATGAGGAGCTGGTTATTGAGGGAGTATGTATGGAATTTTGACATGCTGGAAAGGAATGTCATATATTTTTCCCCGTTCATAAATTCGTGGATGGATTTTTCCAGGTCTTCCGACAATGCCTGCACCTTTTCCTGTCTGCTGGGTTTCTTTGTATCAGTTGTATTGTTCTTCATAAAATTGATTCCTCCTTGGATGTTTTCTTTTAATATGCTGTATTTTTGGAGGGATGAAATTTTTTTGCGGAAAAATATGCTGATTTTGAAAATGGTGAAGTGTTCTTTGATAACCTTGACCAGGGTACTTATCAGATTACAGAGATAAAGACACTTGACGGAAATTCATTATTGAAGGAGCCTATCATCGTAACGGTGCCTATGACAATGACGGAAGCTGAAGCTAACGAATACGGCAATGTCAACTACGAAACTGCAAAAGAAGATAAGAATTATTCTGGTAAATGGTATTTCTATGAGTGTTTGTATGAAATTACCAATAACGCTACATTTAAGATGCCGATGACTGGTGATGACGGCAAATGGAAATATGGATTCATCGGATTTGGAATTGTTATGGCCGTAAGTGCTGGATTTGTAATTTGTAATACAAAAAACAAAAAAGCAAAGAAGCGAAAACATAGAAAGTAAATTACTTGCAATAAATAATAATTAAATTTTTTGTTTTAACTAAAAAAAGAGGCTTGAAGATTGTAAAATCTCAAAGCCTCTTTTACTATAACATGAATTTTATAAAATACATGTTAATTAATGATATAATTTTTTGCAATGGATGCTAATTTTTAGACCATATCGCTGAAATTTCTTCATCGCAAGTAAGCCGTAAATTTGTCATTGTCCTTCCATAACGAGACCATCCAACAAATGTATACCCTTCTCTTACAGGTGTAGGAATATCCCTGCTAAATTTAATTTTCGTCCCATGATAAAAATACATATCATATACACTAACATTATTCAACGTAGGAAAATATCCACCATTTGCATCAATTGTCAACTTTTCCTTTTCACCATAAGCAGTAAAAACTTGTACACAATAATATGTAGAACCTGATTTATATACTCCTACTCCAAGATGAGTTGAGTATGTATTTAACAGTGCAACACGATGACCTGGGCTGTTCATCCATCCATCAATTGTACTTTGTGGAGATGTAAAACCTGCAGCTATATTTTCTCCTCCATTATCATCAGGGATACCATATTCACTTAAAATAGAAGTGCTGTCTGTTCCGTCCGGTCTCGTATGTGAAAATTTGACAGAAATTTCTTTTGCCCTCTGCATAGCAGCTCTATTTAAATCATCATTTGTCTGTACTAACGGCTTTCCGTACTTTGTTCTTTCAACATTTGTCAATCTAAAAATCTCAGCTGCGAACTGTTCTTCCGTGAATGTTGGAGCAGGTGTGATATCAGGTTTATCATCATCATCGCCTGATGGTACGTAAACTTTAACACCATTTGTGTCGTATTTACCAGCTTTTCCTGATTTGGCATATGCCTTTACGGTATAGATGTTATCCTGTCCTTCAAAAGGATATTTGTCTGTACAGCTTAATCCTGAAACGGTGTCAAGAGATAACCATTTTGTGTTATCCTTATTTCTTACATATACTTCATATTGGTCAGCCCCGCCAGCTTTAAACCATGAAATCGTAACAGAACCGTTGGAGTTTAATTTAGCTTCATTTAGCTTTACAGTTTGAGGAACTGTATTTGTTGTCAATCCCTTTTTATTGTATGCTCCAGACTTCTTCGTTTTCTTATTATAGGCTTTAACTGTATATGTGTATTTATATCCTGTGTCTATTGGATATTTTTTGGAAGAGGTGTGAGTATAACTGGATTTTGTGTTATCAAGTGTCTTTATTTTAATCCACTTCTTACTACCAGCCTCTTTGTAATATACGATGTAGTTCGTAGTCCCGGAAGTCTTCTTCCATTTAATGTTGATTTTATTGTAATCAACAGCCTTTATACTTGACAGCTTAACTGTGCCTGGCTTGGCTGCCGCCTGTACTGGAATCTGCGCGATGCTGAAAGCGAGCAGGAGCGCTGCGAAGATTGAAAGTATCTGGTAAAAATATTTCTTGATATTTACTGTATCCATTCACACATCCTCCTTCTGAGTGTTTATGTATCTATTGTACTACGGGGATTTCTCGGAGACAATAGGGAAACAAAGACCTTGCAAAAGAAGATACAAATTATACGAAAAAATGGTATTTCTTTGATTGCAAGTATGAAATCAAAAACAATCAGGTATTCTTAATGCCGATGACCGGTTCTGATGGAACCTGGATGTATGGCTTTGTAGGATTTGCCGCAATTGCGTTTACTGGATGCTTATATTTACTTCTTGACGAAAAGAAGAAAAATAAGAGGAAACATAGACGGAAAAGAAGATAAATCTGAAAAAGCTGAAAGATAAAGGTAACAACAGAACAAAAAACATAAAAAACAACGCATCGCAAGATGCGTTGTTTTTTGTGTTTAAGATTCGGAAATTGGCGTCCAGGTGGCGATTATCTCTAGCACTCTTTTCTGAACTCTAAATTTAGTTATTATAGATTCGTGATATGTCCAACCACTAAAGGTGTATCCCTCTTTCACAGGAGTTTCAATTGTAGAAATGTCCATGTCTCTTCCAACTGGCTCTACAATTGATACAAGATTGCTATTATTGCTTATAAATAATCCTCCATTTGCATTAAAATTAACAATTCCCTTTAAATCCGGATTTGATGAAAAATCCTGAACCCATAACCACTGCCCGGTGATTGGGCTTTTACATACGCCAACCCCGATATGTGTAATGCTCTGCTGCATCATGGTTGCTTTATGTCCAGAGCTGTTCATCCACGCTCTGACAACTGCTTCTGGGGTTTTCTGGCCTGCAGCGATGTTTTCTCCTCCGTCACAAGCTACTCCGTTTTCATATAATGCTGTACTACTGTCTGTTCCGTCTGGTCTTATATGAGAGAATTTTCTTGTAATCTCTTCAGCTCTAACCATCGCTGCTCTCTGGAGCCCTGCATGATACTGTAACGGTGAACGTCCTGCTTTAACTCTCTCAATATTTGTCAGCCTGATAACCTCGGAGGCCATCTCCTCAACACTCATCTCCGGTTCTGGACTCGGTGTAGGAGTAGCGGTAGGAATCGGCGTTGCGGTTGGTGTAGGTGTTGCCGGTTTCTCTGTCGGTGTAGCAGTAGGAATCGGGGTTACCGGCTTCGGTGTAGCTGTCGGTGTAGGAGTCGCTGGCTTTTCGGTAGGCTTCGGAGTCTCTGTTGGGTCTGGAACCTTTGTAGGTTTCGGAGACGGTGTTGCGGTAGGAGTTGGAATCACCGGCTTTTCTGTTGGCTCTGGTTTCTCAGTAGGTTTTGCTGCATCAGCCGGAACCTTAACGGAAACTCCGTCCTTGTCGTAGCTTCCTTTCGTCTTCTTACCACTGTAATAACCGCGTACCATATAGGTATTGACTTCACCTTTTTTGTAAGCTGCATCTTCATATGATAATGAATTTTTCAGTGCCAGCATTTTCCACTTACCGTTATCTTTACGGTATACAAGATATTTGTCAGCGCCTGCTGCCTTATCCCATGTCAGTGTTACAATGCCGTCTTTATATGCAACTTTAATGTTTTTTACCATTGCCGGCTTAGTATAAGCCGTAAGACCTTTCTTATTGTAAGACCCTGCTTTTTTGGTCTTCTTATTATAAGCCTTTACGGTATAGGTATATTTCTGGCCTACAACGATTGGATACTTCTTGGAAGAAGTGTGAGTGTAGCTGCTCTTGGAATTGTCAAGCGTTTTGATTTTTGTCCACTTTTTCGTTCCTTCTTTCTTATAGTAAACGATGTAATGAGTGGCGCTTGATGTCTTTTTCCATTTGACATTAATTTTGTTGTAAGCCGGAGCTGAAATGCTGCTAAGCTTAACCGTTCCGGGTGCAGATGCAGCCTGAATGGATGCTGGCATCAGCAGTATGACTGCCAGCAAAAACAGCAGACAGGGAAAAAATCTTCTTTTTTTCATAAACAGAGTCCTCCTTTATGTTGTATATTGTACTACTAAGATTTCATGGAAACAAGAAGGAATACGGATTCAGGTTTCTGCCGGATAGTTGGAAATATATGGAAAGATAGATACCTCTGAATAAATTGGATGTGTTAGATGAGAAAAGCGTAGAGCAGGGATGATTACCTGTTCTACGCTTTTCCTGTTATGAACAAAGTTGCATACTAACGACTTTACCATTTTTTACTGTAATCCATGCGCCTAAACCATTCAAGCGTTTCATGATGTTTATAAAGTTTGACTTGGAATAATTATTTCTATATGGCTTATCTGGATTTTCGGGGTTAAATTCAAGTGAGAAGTATTTTGTCTTGGAAGTTAGTTTAAAGGTATGTTTTCCGTATTTTACAAAATTTTTCTTGCTTGTATTCAATACTCTGTTTTTGGATTTGTTAAATGAGGAATACATTGTCAATGTGTTCCCTTTACATATGACTTTCATTGTTCCGGTATCGTAATAATATCCGTTCGCACCCGGTTGTTTGCCGCCTTTCTGACGTATTAAATGGGTATAATAGTATGTCGTTCCGGATTTCTTAGTTGCTGCCTGTACCTGCGAGACTTCCATGAATCCGGTAACGAGACAGATAGCAAGCAGGATTGCCAGAACTTTTTGAAACTTGTTCTTCCATGTTTTCATGATGAAGACCTCCTTTTCTTTATATGTCTGATTATAGTACCGGAAGATGGAAGAGTCAATTATATAGGTGAAAAAATATCAGATTGTGAAAGATTACGGGGGAATCTGTAGAAAAGACTTGTCTGTTAGAGAAGAATGTAGTACTCTGAAAGTGCATGAACACTTCACTCATGCAGTAATACACACTTTTTTAATGGAGAAGAGCAGCCGGATTGTCTGGCTGCTCTTCTCGTTATCGGGAGAACGGTTTTGGGGTGACGGACGAAGGACGGCAGGAGGGCAGGAGACACCGGAAGGTGGATGCCCCGAGAACACCTTATAGGTGGTCAGTAATTGCGCCCTTGTGGTGTTGAAGATTACTCAAAAATCATAAAATCACGTCCACACCACCATGTTACAGGTCAGTGTTATCTTCGTCAGGGATATCAAATGCTACCATATTATTTGGCTGAGTGACGTGAGATTGAAAAGTTTTCATACTTTGCACGGTGACGTTATACCATCGCTTAGCATTCTTTTCTGCAAGTTCAACCGCTTTTTCTGCATATTGTAACTGTGCTCTCAATGTTGTAGTGTCCAATAAATATTTTTCTGACAGGGCGGTATACTCTTTCTGCAGGGCTTCATAACGTTGTTGTATTTCTGATAATTGCGCGATAAGTGCCTGGTTGTCAGTGGTGGAAGATTCCCTATCAGTTTTTTGGGGGTGCACTGCCTTATCCCCTGGTATCCCGTATGATACAGAGTTTGGCAGTGGCCTTGATGAGGCGTTATTAATATTGGAAGGAGAGGATATTGTGATTTCTCCAGAGGTTGACCCGAGAGTGGACTTTAAGGTCTGAGCCAGAGTTTTCATTAATTCATCTGAAAATTCTGATTTGGGTTTCCGGTGGCTCTCTAAAAATTCTACTGCAAAATCGTCCAGATATTTTGTTTTTTTTCGTATCTTTATATGTCCTTCTAATTCTTCTTTGTATCGGATTATTTTGGCTCTGACTGTTTCGTAGGAAAGTTTATAAGTGCTGGCATATTCCTGAACAGTCATTCCCAAGTCGTTTTGGCAAGTCCATGTATGCGTGTTTTCCATTAAATACATCTCCTTGTATTATTCTTCACATTGATAATAACATTTGATAATGATACAGTCAACAAAAATATACAGTATTGTATATATAAAAATGTAGATATGATGTAAGGGTTGAAATGAAAAACAGAATTGGATATCAGAAAATATCTGATATTGTGAAATAAATGTGAAATGATAGAAATAGTATTGCTTATGAAAATAAATTGTGATATGTTGATACTGTGAATAAAACATACAGTATTGTATATAGAAATAGGACTATGAAAGAGAGGAGAAATGCTTATGAAAGGAACATAGTAGAAACATTTTATCATCTGAATCTTATGTCACAATCGGGATATGTGGAACATTATATACAGCATACATAAAAAACGCTATCCCAGAAACTTATTAACCACTACCTGAAAACCGGAAGCCGGTTTATCAGATGAGATTTCATATAAATATCTTTTACGAAAGGGGAAAACTTTTATGAGACCATTTAAAGAACTTTACGATAATAAAAACCATGCAGACCTTCGGGAACTGGAGAAGAGTTACGACAGGTTCAGGGATACTGTCAGGACATTATTTAAGAAAGTAGACCAGGCCGCTGACGAGGCCGAAACCCGGTATCTGATGGAAACTGTCAGGGAAATAGAACAAGAGGGCAGGCCTTTCCGCTATATATCAGCGAAGGAACTGGAAGATGTCAGGACAAAAGCTTCACTTGAAGCAACTCAGGGAGAAATAAAAGCCTGTATTGCTGCTGAGCGTGATTTCCTGAAAGTGCTCAGGGAACTGATGGAGGCGGGGGTGCTCCCATTTGAAGAAGCTGACTTTATTGCGAATGCTGCACACAGGGAAGCCCATGGACAGAACGGTGACATTGAGGCAGCCTGATATAAAATACTGATACGAAAGGAAGAAAAAACTATGACAGATAATACATTAAAAACAAATAATACCCAGCAGGTGGAACCGGAATTTCGCCCATTAACAAAAGAGGAAGCGGAGATGCTCCTGGAGGAAGCAAAGAACTGGAAGGAGCCGGAATATGATGATTACGATGCTTATAACACTTACGAAACAAGCTGTGATGTGGGATTCCCGCCAGCTTTAAAGAAGAAGCCGTCTGCAGAGGAATATGCAAAACAGATAGACAAGACCGGCTTTGAAAAGAAAGGCCTGTATAAAGGGATTGTACAGGTAGAGGATGATTTCCGCAGGATAAGGCTGATTAAGGCATACCGGGAAAGGGCAAAGGAGCTTGGCGGAACACAGATGGCAAAATTCTTTGATGAAATGCTGAAAACTGCAAAAAAAGAATGGATGGAGGGAGAAAAGATGGGTATGAAGAAAAAAACGATGCCGGCGTCCGGAACAGTGCTGGGAAGGACAAATTATACAAATTTACCGGAAGGGATGCAGAACCTGGACTGCGCGGAATGCTGGGAAGCAACAGACCAGGGCATATATTTCAACGGGCAGGAGAAGTATATCAAGGTCTGCAGCCAGTCGGTATCGATTACCGGAATCCTCCGTTCAGTAGAGAGCGGGGAGGAGATAGTCAAACTGGAATTTCGGAGGAACAAGAAATGGAAGAGGATAGAGGTGGACAGAGGAATCCTGGCATCCCCCCAGAAGATAATCGAACTGTATAAACAGGGATTCAGTGTTACCAGCCAGAACGCAAAAGCAATCGTTGCATTCCTGCAGGATATGCTGGACAGGGGCATAGAGAACGGCACTATCCCGGTCTCACTCGTCACATCTAAAATGGGATGGACGGAAGACAAATCAGCATTTATCCCTTATACAGATGAGAAAATCATGTTCAATGACCAGGGGAAATTTAGCAAACTGCCAAAAGCTCTGGAACCGAAGGGTGACTCGGAGCTGTGGTATGAGGTTATGAAAAAAGAACGTGATATCGAGATGGTACAGCTGCTGCTGGCAGCCAATCTGGCGGCTCCTGTAGTGGGGCTGCTTGGGCTGGAAGGCTTCACTGTAAACCTCCACGGACAGTCCCGCGGAGGAAAGAGTGTTACCAGTAAACTCTGTGCAAGCGTCTGGGCTGGACATGAATCAAGGGATGGATTTGTCTACGGTGTAAACAATACCATCAACTCCCTGGATGAGATTTTGGGAACGTACAATACCCTGCCATTCATCATGGAAGATGCCAATAACATGGATAAAAAAAGAAAAGTGGACATGTCATCAGTCATTATGAAAACCGCGAATGGGGTTGGAAAAGCACGTATGGGAAGAGATTTAAAGCTGAAACCGGTACAGACCTGGTATCTGGTAGGAATCACGACTTCTGAGTTCAGGCTTTTGAAAGATGGTGACAATGGGGGTGCTTATAACCGTCTGGTGATGGTGAAAGCACCGGATGAAGAAGACTGTCCATACAAGGAAAATGCGGCAGAACTTCTGGATTTTGCAGAGAACAACCACGGATTCTGCGGCAGGGATTTTGTGAAAGTCCTTCAGAAACTGGGAAAAGATACCGTTGCAGAGATGCTGCAGGGGGTAAAGCGTGAGGTTGATGAGAAGGCAAAGGAAGCGGGAAAATCCGGAGGACAGGTGCTGCCGATAGCGGTACTGGTGCTGACAAGCCGGCTTGCAGAAGAGCATCTGTTCCATGATGGGAAAGTCATTTCCGTGGAAGATGCGGTGAGATGGATGACAGACAAGGATTTGGCAGACCAGAACGAAAGATTCTATGAGACTCTGATGGACACTGTGATGACAAATGGAAGCAAATTTGAAGGCCTTGGTATGAATACGGACTTCCCGCCGCAGAATTACTGGGGACGTTACGACAGCGCAACGAACAAGATTGGGATTATCCCGTCTGTCCTGAGAAAACTGGCAGAAGAGGCTGGTGTGGATGATGTGAAGGCCTTTCTGGAATATCTGGATGGAAAAGGCATGATTGATAAGGATAAGAACGGGAACCTGACAAAAAATGTGTATTCTTCCTGCCTGGCGAAGGGGAACCGGATGCATGTGATTCAGATGAAGAAGGCCGACAAGGATTCCTGTGATGCTTCATTTGGTAACGGGGATTGTCCATTTGGTAACTGATAGGGAAGATAGGAGCGGAGAGCCTGGAAACGGGCTCTCTGTTTTGATGCAGGGATTTATAAGAAATTTACAGAAGGCTTACAGGCTGCTGTAAGAGCCCGGATGCCCGCAAAGCCGCATAAACAGGGCACTTGCGGGCTCCGGATGGGATTCTTACAAAGTTTTCCATAAGTGATTGCTGTTATGGAGAAAGATATAATATTTTTTTCATCAAAAACTTTTTCTATAAGTCAGTGTATGTTGGAAAATCCTGTAAGTTTGTAAGATTTAGTAAGATATAGATATTTATTATATATAATATATAATTATATTTAAATAAAAGGATTATAAATTAGATATATTGCATAATAAAAAGAGGGGTTTGGATGCCGTGGGGATTACAGCGGAAATGTAAGTTTTGTGTAAGCCGTGCAATATCTGAGTACTGGCAGGCTGGAGGTATTGATGGAGGGGAAAGTTATTGCAGCCGGTCAGGTATGAGTGCCCGTATAGAAAATAGTCAGGGGTGTACGGGTGAGAGTATCAGTTATTGTAGCCGTCAGATATGAGTGCCCGTATAGAAAGCAGTCAGGGGTGTATGGGTGAAAATATCAGTTATTGCAGCCGTCAGATATGAGTGCCCGTATAAGAATCAGTCTGGATGTGCTGGCAGAGAACCACCTGCCGGCTCTGCCGATATCCCCGGCCGGCGCAGCTAATCTTTTTATACAGAGCCTGACAACCTGCCGGCAGGGATTAACCCAAAACGGGCAGTCCCAAGGACTGTCCCGCCAGTATCCTTCCGATAGAACATCATTCGCCAGTATCCTTCCGCGTGTCCTGCCAGTTCATCCGGGCTGTTCTGCCTGTCTGCATCCTGTCAGCGCCCGCCGGTCACTCTGCCAGGCAGAAGCCCTTGATGGTGACGATGATAATGCTAATCCTAGAAGCCGCTATTCAACCAACATCTAAAAAGCATCCGAATTTCAAAAGACTATTAGACGTTGGAGAAACAACAGTACGTCATACTGATTCCGAAGGAAAAGCATTCTTTGATAATCTTGACCAGGGTACTTATCAGATAACTGAGATAAAGACTGAACCTGGCAATGCATTACTGAAAGAACCAATTATCTTTACGTTACCATTTACTATGACAATGGAAGAGGCTGCTCAATATCAGAATGTAGATTTTGACTCTGCAAAAGAAGATGTTGGATACACAAATAAGTGGTATTTTTATAATTGTAAATATGACATCACAAATAATGCAGTATTTAAAATGCCAATGACTGGTGACGATGGTAAATGGAAATATGGTTTTATTGGATTTGGTATGGTTGCAGCTTTAGGTTGTGGCTATGTGGTACTTAATACAAAAAATCATAAAAAACGCAATTATCGAAAAATGAAGAAACAAAAATAACAAATAAAAAGAGAACGCTTAAGCGTTCTCTTTTTATTTGTTGTTAATAAGAAACATATTTTTAGCTATTAGGAACCCAGATAGCTTTAATTATTTCATTATCGCCTAATGTAATACCAGGTATTGTAACACTATACCATTTCCATTTAGATGATAATGTATAACCATTTTTTTGTGGTAAAGGAATATCTTTATTAAAGTTAATAACCATATCACAAGGAAATTCAATTTTTTTAATTGTACTTCCGTCTTCAAAAACCCCTCCATTAGCATCAATCGTAAGAATTCTTTTTTCGTCTGGACCTCTTGAAAATTCCATTGTCCAACAATACAAATTATTGCCGATTTTATACACTCCAACACCTACATGTGTATATCCAGAATCTAAAATGGCCCATCTGTGTCCATCACTGTTCATCCAACCAGTCATAACATCCTGCGGAGTAGAGAATCCTTTTGCGATATTCTCGCCTCCAGCGCACCCTGCTCCCGCTTCATAGCAAGCAGTTGAAGCATCGGTTCCGTCCGGTCTAATATGAGAAAACTTAATTGAAATTTCCTGTGCTCTTACCATTGCGGCTCTCTGCAAATTTACGTTTGTTTTTAATGGAGCAAAGCCAATCTTCGCTCTCTCAATATTCGCCAATCTAACAACTTCATCTGCCATTTGCTGCATTGTTAATGCCGGTGTTGGCGTAACAGAATCAACATCCCCTTCTCCATCGCTAGGAACAGCAATAGATAACCCGGTTGTATCAAATTTTCCTGCTGTTTCATTTGCAGCAACTGCTTTCACAGTATAAATGTTTGTTCTGCCTGTGTACGGGTCAGCATCTGTAAATTCTAAATTTCTTGTCTGCCCGCAGGACAGCCATTTTGTGTTATCTTTAGATTTACAGTAGACTCTGTAAAGATATGCTCCGCCAGCTTTATTCCAGGTAATTGTAACTCCTTCATCTTCGTCATAAGATATACCTGTTAACTTAACCTGCTGAGGTTTGGTCTTTGTTGTAAGCCCTGACTTATTGTAATTTCCATACCGCTTTGGCTTTTTATTATAAGCACGGACAGTATACTGATAAGTCTCACCTGTAACAATTGGATATTTTGCAGAAGAAGTATGGGTATAAGATAATGTCTTATTATTGACAGTCTTAATTCTTATCCATTTTCCGTTAGAGTTTTTTTCGCGGTAATAGATGCAGTAATTTGTGAATTTACCACTTGGCTTCTTCCACTTGATGTTGATTTTATTGTAATCAACAGCTTTGATACTTGACAGTTTGACTGTGCCTGGCTTGGCTGCTGCAGCTTGTACTGATACCGGTATGAGGAGCATGACCGTTAGCAGCAAGAACAGTAATTCAGAAAATAATTTTTTTCTTTTCATAAACAGAATCCTCCTTTATGGTTATGTACATATTGTACTACTGGATTTTTAGGGAAGCAAGGGTATATATCAGATTACAGAAATTAAGACCAAACCAGGAATGGGTCTCATGAAAGAAAAAATCAAAGTAACGCTTCCGTTTACGATGACGTTTAATGAAGCTTTAAAATACAAAAACGTAAAGTTTTCAACAGCTAAGGAAGACATCAATTATACTGGTAAATGGTATTTTTATGAATGCACTTATGAGATTACTAATAATCAATTATTCGGAATGCCAATGACTGGCGATGATGGCAAATGGAAATATGGATTTATTGGATTTGCTGGGCTTAGTATTATAAACTGTGGATTTATTCTACATAACAAATCAAAGAAAAAGAAAAGACTTAAACAAAAAATATAAGATAAACAAAAAAATAGGGTGGTTTTAGACCACCCTATTTTATTTGTCTTGTTTTTTAGTCATTGGGAAACCCAAGTTGCGGTAAATTTTTCATTTCTAGCTGCTGTCATATAGTGGTATTTTTCTCCATATTCAGTAGCCCATCCATCAAATTTATATCCATTACGGCTTGGAGTAGGGAATACATCATAAAGACTAACATGCGCTTGTTCAAGAGGAAATTGATATGATTTTATTGACGTTCCATCACTAAAATTACCACCGTTTGCATCAATAGTAAATGTACATTTTTTATCAGGGCCGTCTGAGAATACCTGAACCCAATGTCCCTCGTAATATCCAACGCCAATATGTGTGCTACTCTTTGATAAAATTGCAATTTTATGACCAGGACTATCCATCCACGCTTGCATAATTTCTGGTGCACTTGATGTACCCATACCAATATTTTCTCCTGATGGACATCCGGCGCCAGCTTCTGAAACAGCAGTACTAGAATTTCTGCCATCTGGACGTATATGCGAAAATTTAACAGCAATTTCCTTGGCCCTTACCATCGCGGCTTTTTCAAGCCTTAAATCATACTTATACGGCTGTAAACCAGCTTTCATTCTTTCTGTATTTACAAGCTTGAATACTTCCTGTGCTTTCTGCTCTGGTGTAGCATGGTCAACTTCATCATCAGGGTCAGGAGTCTCTGTTGGCTCTGGTGTTATTGTTGGTCTAACTTCGTCGCTATCTTTCACGTAAATGCTTACTCCTGTTTTATTCATAATTCCATATGCCTTAGTGCTACTGGAGTAGCCCCTTACAGAATAATAGTTTGTACAGTCTACGCACGGATTTACATCAATAAAAGATGAAGTATCTTTGACTGTGATAATCTTACTCCATTTGTCGTCTGCTTTGATTTTGGAATAAATGGCATATTTGTCTGCACCGCTTACTTTGTTCCATGTAAGTTTGACTGTTGTCCCTTCAATCTTAGCTTCAATCCCGGTTACCATCTTTAATGATGCTGTTACGGTCAGTCCTTTTGTATTATAATTTCCAGACTTTTTCGTCTTTTTGTTGTAAGCTTTGACTGTATACTGATATTTCTGACCTACAACAATTGGATACTTCTTGGAAGAAGTATGCGTGTAACTGGATTTTTTATTATCCAATGTTTTTACCTTAACCCATTTACTACTGCCGGCTTTTTTATAGTATACGATGTAATTCGTAGCTCCGGAAACCTTTTTCCACTTGATGTTGATTTTATTGTAATCAACAGCTTTGATACTTGACAACTTGACCGTGCCCGGCTTGGCTGCCGCTTGTACTGATACCGGTATGAGGAGCAGAGCCATCACAGCCAGTAACATAAGAAGCAAATTTTTTTTCTTCATGTCTGAAATCCTCCTTCATAGATTCTCTGCCCTTATTGTACTGCATTTCCAGATTCCGGACAATCCGGAAAATCCCTGCCTGCGTAAAAATCCGCAAAAAAATCATTTTCTCATAGAATTTTAAGCATAGTAGATACAGCAAGAAAAAATTAAAGTTTTTTCTCCCGGGAGAAACTTTCTTGCTGAAAAACCAGCATACTGATATCAGAAAATGAAAAGGAGGATATGCTTTATGAAAACATAGAAGTTGTTCACAGACTTTTATAAGCGGCAGTTACAGCCGCAGCAATCATATACAGGGGATTTACATAGAAAAACAGATATTCCCCCAGATTTTAATGAAAAGGAGAAAAAATCATGAAGAACCCAAAAGAATGTTTCAGCATAGTACAGAACCAGACATTTATTGTTTTAAACGAACTTACCCGTCCAGAGTGCAAGGATGGCAGCGAGCCCCTGACTTTCCATCACGAGACGTTCAGCCGCTTCAATTTTGTTATCATCAGTGCCGATAAGAAAGCAACGACCGCAAACATCCCGGTGAGAGAGATACCAGGAATCTTTGAGAAGGTACACGACCTTAAAATGAAACATCTGCTGACTGCCAGACCGGTCAGCGAAGGAGCCTCAGAGAGTCCGGCTTATACAACAATCATCAATGCAGGCAAGTTAAAGGGCAAGACCCCTGCGGCAGCCCTGGCAGAGGATGGGGCAAAAGGCGAGAGCCTGTTAAAGAGCCAGGTACAGTGGCTGAAGCAGAACCTGGCCGCATATCCAAGGAATGCAGTACAGATTCAGGCAATCGAGGCAGCGTTACAGCTCTATCATGAAGGAAGATTAAACCAGCAGGAAGCACAGAAGGGCTGTGTGGAGACTGAGACAATCTACCGGGCAGAACTGAGACCCCTGACCCGCAGGAAAAAAGGTGATAAGTGCTTTGTCTATAGTATTTACATCCGCTGGAATCCGGGAGCAGAGAGACCGATAGAAATTGAAATAGTAAACTTCTATGCACCGGTCGTGAAAACGGATAAAGGACTGCTGAATGTTTTGGCGAAGGAGAAAACCGATGAGGTCAGAAACAGATTTTCCCTGACGATAGACCAGTGGTGCTGGCTGGAACATATATTGGAAGCAAACATCCGCACATTTGAGAATGAACATTCCGGTTCTCTGTATAGAATGGCGGAGGAGGAGAAAAAAAGGGGCATGGAGGCTTTCAGGAACAGCAATGGGGCGGCATAGAAACCGGTCAGAGCCGGTGAAACAGCAGGATTTCTAAAGCATATGACAGTAACGCTGTGATGATAAAAACATACGAGGCGGTATCTGAGTCCTGTGAGGAGGATACCAGCCTCAAGATTAAGGAGGATTAAATATCATGAAGAAAATAATTGAAGGAAAAATGTATAACACTGAAACTGCAACTTATATCGGCAGATACCGTACTGACACCATGAGCAGACGAGATTTCCGTTATCTTGAAGAGGAGTTATACCAGAAGAGAACGAAAGAGTTTTTCCTCTGCGGTGAAGGTGGTGCAATGACCAAATATGCAAAGTATGTTGAGGGATGCGGTTATACAGATGGTGAAAAAATCATTCCGTTGTCTGAGGATGAGGCAAGGAACTGGGTGGAAGAGCATATGGATGTGGATGACTACATTGAACTGTTTGGAGAGTGCGAAGAGTAAAAAAGATTGCGGGTATCTTCGATAAAAGAGGATACCTGCATATATGAAACTGAGATTTCCAAACTGGCTGCAATGCCATAATGAAGACATATAGGAGGGTTAAATACGATGAAGAAATTGATTAGAGGTGAACGTTATAATCAGGAGATAGCAATGCATACGGGCTACCATCTTGAAATCACTGCTACGGAAACAGCTTATCTTGTATCTGGGGAAGATGGTTTCGGAAGAAGGGATGATTCCACTTATAGGAGAAAAGTAGCACGGCATCCGAGTATGCGGGATAAGTACTGTTAATTTTATTGAAATGCCGGATAGAATGCTGTATAATGCAGGCATAAGGTTTCTGCTCTATATTTTTTAGTACTCCTCTTTGGCACTTTTTTGATAATCCCCTTTGTAAGAATCAGAAAATCCGAGCCATGCGGAGCACCCGAGAAAACATAAAAAAAAGACATAAAAACATAGAGAAAAAAATTAGAAGCCTTGCATCAGAGACCATCCTGATGCAGGGCTTTTTCAGTCTTGAAAGAAGAGAAAAAAAGAAACCTTAAAGAAATCCACACCCGGAGAAAATGCAGTAAATAAGCTGTTTTCAGCCGTTCTGAGAGAAAAGTTACAAAAGAATCTTATCAAAAGTATGCCTGAAAAGAACCTGGTGTTGTATGCATCGCCGGGAGAAAACGGCAGAAAGAAAAAAGTAAAAATAGTGCAGTATCCCGGAAGGGCCGGAAAAGGAAGTTTTTACAAGTGAGTTTGCTAAAAAAATGCAAAGTGGGTGTGCGAAGGGACAGGACTAAATTGCGAAAAAGCCCATAAATAAAGGTTTTGCGGGCTGTCTGGATGTTCCGGTGGAGTGCAAATGGAGTTAAAAAATCTTTTTTTTCTTTGTTTTCTTTCCGGAGTTATCTGAGATTTTCGCAAAAGTAACTATGCTCAGAAAATATAATTAGTGTGAATATGAAGAACAGTTTGTTTTGATGGAAATATTTTCCGTCAGGGCAGACTGTTTTTTTATACCCTTTTTCAATGATATTAACTCCATGGTTCAGCGATAACACATATGGAAACTGTAAAATTAAAATAATTTGCTAAATTTCGGAAAATGATGTCCGATTTTGCATTTGCCAGTACAGAGTATATGAAGAGATAAATATTCAAAACACAGGAGGTACTGATTATGCAGAACAAATTATTTTTAAAGGCAGCCGATATATGTGAACTTCTGGAGGTAAAACAGACATCGGCTTATGAGATCATTGGCAATCTGAATAAGGAGCTGGAAGAACAGGGATATTTGACGCTTAGAGGAAAAGTTCCGACAAAGTATTTTGTGAAGCGTTTCTACGGAGTGGAAGATACTTGTGAGATTCCACAGGAAGAGGGAAAGGAATGGTTTCATGCGTAAGAGAAAAATGTATTTATCAGTGGAAGACATTGCAGAACTCTTTGGATTATCAGTTTCGTTTGCTTACCGGGTGGTGGAAAGAATGAATGCCGATCTGGAAAGCAAGAACTATTATGTTATTCTCGGACGGGTGCCAACCCGCTATGTAGAGGACAAGATCTATGGTCTGGAACATGTTGAGCAATATTTGAAGGAGGATAAAGCGATATGAGTATAGTGCAGGAAAAAATGTATATGGATAGGCCGGAAATATAAAACTGTCGCTGGGGTACTGATCTATCGTGCATAGCGTGTCCAGTTCCGAAAGCGGCAGCGTTTCAAAGGATGTTTCCCAGCCACGCTGACGCTTCCTTTCCCGGAAGTAGTCAACGGCTTCATGGTACATACAGTACCAGCTTGCAAAAATGGTCAAACTGGCAGCGCCTCCCGTAATCATCAGGGGTAACTTTCATCTTCTCACCCCCTTTCCGTGGGGAGTGAGCAGGATGATCCTGTCCGTTGTCAGGGGCCTATGCTGGCCCTGGTCTGCTGACCGCCTCCTTTTCCATCTGATTTTTTGCCGGAAATGACAATCCGCGAAAATCGACAAAAATCGCCCGGCAGGTCGTAAACCTACCGGGCGACGATTTGAAGCGTTTTGTTGTTTTCTTACATGGTATAGTTCATACTCATAGCCGGAATATTCCCGTGGCGGGGCAAGGCTTTTTTTTAGCGGTAGAAGTGGATTAGATTATAATGATAGTAAAACAGCATGGCGGCGTCCTCCCGTGGGCCGCCATGCCTTTAACTGCTGGGAATGACAGAAAGAAAGCAGCGGCCTTGATTTCTCAAAACCGCCACCAGTGAATATAAATTAAGCGTGAAAATGGGTCTGCCCAGCAGCGTTTTTTTTCTTTTCTGCCGCTGGGCAGATGTTTTTTCTTTAGATACATGATAAGAGGAATTTTTGAAGATTCCATAAAGATTTGAAAAATGGACGGACATAAAAGACGTCCATTACACTATCGGAAAATCAGCAAGGAAGTTTCATAGTAACCTTTGCGCCGCCGGTTTCTTTGGAATTTTCTAAAATAAGCTGACCATTATGTTGTTCCATAATCGAATTTGTAATATATAGACCCATACCAAAGTGTAACTTTGAATTGCGGCTTTGATCGCCCATATAGAACCGTTCCTGTGCGTGGCATAATGCCTCTTTAGAAAACCCCGTTCCCTCGTCTGTGACTGAAATTTCCACGAAACCGTTGTTACTCTGAACATCCACATAAAGCGTTCCGCCTTGCGGGGAGTAGTCCAGCCCATTACTGATAACATTCATAATAGCACGTTCTATCAGCACCCTATCAAATTTCAGCATTTGAGGGAGTGAAACAGTATTCATTTGCAGCCGGATTTCTTTTGTTCGGCATAGTGATTCCATATAACCGAACAAGTGCTGCATGAACGCTGGCAAGTCTATACTTTCAATATGGAGCTGATAACCAACCGCCGCCCGTGATATATCAATCAGGGTTTGAATATATGACTGCATCTGGCCGGAGCTTTCCACGACGTAACCAGCGTATAATCGTTGCTCATCATCAAGATTTGTTTCTGTGAGTAAATCAGCATTTCCTTGAATAACCGTCAGAGGCGTTTTCAAATCATGGGCAAGTGCGGCGATTTGCTCTTTCTGTGTCTGTTCGGTTTTCCATTGCCGTTCTAACGAAATTTTCAGATTATCTTTCATATCTGAAAAAGATGCAAGGACATCTTCAAACTCTTTGATTTTGGCGTGTCCTACTTCAAAATCAAGGTTTTGCTTTGAAACCTCCGCAGTTGCTTCAAAAAGCGGGGTCAGTTGTGTACGCAGGTTCTTAGCAAATCTGGCGGTCAGTATGATAATGACCAGCAGCGAATTTACAGCCATCAGGATAAACGCAAGCGTGTCAGGAGATGGAAAATATTCCGGTAGCCATGACACTGTAAATTGAGAACCAATATAATACCTTAAAACGCAAAATTCGTTTTCCCGGACAACAAGTGCAAACTGCTTCCCCGTAGCATATTCAATATATTCTCCCTTTGCGTACAGCAGGGCAATTTCTTTTTCATCATCGTCCATATTGCTGTAAAGCTCATTAAAGTTCTTGTCCAGAATTAAGTAGCTGCATCCCTGTGGAATCACAACCTTTGTAATATCCGGGGCAATCGTCAGCGTTGGAATGATCTCTTTTACCTGCAATTCACTTAGATTTGCTCTTGTAGCTAATCCAGCATTTATAGCAAGTCCCTCCAAACCAAAAGGGACAATAATTGCCGCTACCAGCATGACAATGAGGGAGATAGCAAACTGGCGAAACAATATTTTCAATGTAGGTTTCTTTTTCACTCCCATTTATATCCTATCCCCCATACGGTGCTGATCGGACTTATTTTGAAATGCTCCAATTTCGCACGAATATTTTTTATATGCGTTGAGATCGTAGAGTTATCGCCTATTCCATCAAACCCGAAAACGGCTTCATAGATTTGTTCTTTTGTAAAAACCTGTCCCCGGTTTTTCGCAAGGTATTCACAGATTGAATACTCGCTTTTGGTAAGGGGAACCGGCTGTTCTGAAACATACAGTACCTTTGCGGAAAGGTCAAATCTTATATCAGGCTCAAATGAAAGTGTGCTGTGATGCTCCCTTTTTTCTCTGCGTAAATGTGCCGCGACACGGGCGCGAAGCTCCTGAATACGAAAAGGTTTCGTAATATAATCATCCGCACCGATGCCCAATCCAAACAATATATCTTCCTCTAATGTCTTTGCGGTCAGAAAGAGAATCGGGCAGTCTACCATATTCCTGATCTGTTTGCAAAACTCAAACCCGTCTGTGCCAGGCATCATCACATCCAAAAGAATGAGGTCATAGAAATGCAGCTTTTTGATGTCTACATCATCCGCATTTTGACAGACTGTTATCAAATATCCATCTTTCCCCAAACTGTTCTTAATCAATTCCAAGATAGAAACTTCATCGTCAATTACAAGTAAGTGGGTCAAAAAATCACCTCCCGCCCCATTATACCACATTGTCGAGGTTACTCATCATTATTTTTAATGTCAGCTTTCCGATATTCATTGTTGATATTTACAGCTACGGCATTGCTTATATCCACATCCACAATACTGTAAACGTAGCCGAAACTGAAATCTTCCCCCGCCACATTTTTGAAGCGTTTCGATACCTGCCCGATTTCTTCTTGCAGTTCTGACATTTCAAGACATTCATCCGTTATGGTATATGTCAGGCCGTTATATGAAATTTCATCATAGTTTGCGGCGTTCAGCTCATAATACGGCAGAGATTCATTTAACGCCTTATTTTTATCGGCGGTATCGCGGAGCGCACCGCAGGCCGATAAGCATATAAGACTTACAAGCACAATTACCACGGCAAACAGGCACTTTTTATTCACTGTTTTTACCTCCCTCCCAACCATGAAACCAAACCAAACTGGCAATCAGCAGACAAACAGTGCAGCATACAGAAATAATCATACCGCTGAGAAAATCGGTTTTTACCTGTGCATACAGTTGGGGGCTATCCCATGCAAGCACAGTGTAATCCATAGCACGAACGCCCCAGGCCCAGGGAATATATTTCCATGTAGCGTCACCAAGCCCTGTTATCATAAGGGCAGCTATTAAACTCCCTGCAATTCCCAATCCCATAGATGCACCTTTTCCGAAGCTCATTCCCACAAACAAATGAATCAGGTAAATGGGAAGCATGGTAATCAACAATAGAATCCCTGCTTTCAGGTAAAGGCTTGCCGGAGCATCCCTATATAGTGCAGCGAATGTTCCTAACGCTAAAAATGTTGCGCCAAAAGCACAGATCATCAGAAAACCAAGTTTACCAATATACGTTGCCATGCGAGATGGGATTGTTCCCAACAAAAGCTGATAATGCCCGGCCTGATTTTCGATCTGAACAACCAGGCCCACAATAATGCCGATCAGAAACGGGAACGCAACGGCCAGCACTTCCAGATAGGCACTGATTTTGGTTGCCAGTTCCCATCTGGATATATGATAGTAACCCGCAAAAATCGCCGCACATATAATCGGAATCATGCTGTGCATATAGAGCAAAATGCTATGTTTACACTTCTGATATTCTGCTTTCCAGCAGCGAACCACAGATACCATAGTTACCCCACCTCCTTTTTCTCAAACCATCTTGCAGTTAAAAATGACAGCGCCGCAAACCAGGCCAGCGAAATGACCAATACAAGTATAATCATCCAAAATGCCATTGCCGTACTCTGATCTGCAACCGGCTCACCATTAGGCAAAATACCTAACACGGAAATCATAAGATGCGGCACCCAGCTATACGGGCAGATCATCCACAAAGAGGTTGTAGCCGTGAAAATCCCTAAAACGCTTCCAAGTCCGGCATTAAGAATAACCGTGACAAAGATACCAACTTTTTTTGATAACCATAAGCACAGCGGAACTTCCCATAGGTTTGCAATGACAATACAAGCTGTTCCGGCCGCAGCCTGCCAAATTCCGATTGTCAGGGGAATTTCGTTGATAACTAATATTGCAAAACCGCCCAACAGATTTAGCGCCAGGAAAATGAAATTCCCCACACAGGAGTAAATACCGGCCACTCCAATTTTTGCTTTCCAGACTTTGTTCTGCGAAACAGGCAATGAAGCAACGGCACGATATTTTAGTTTGCCATTATCCCGCTGTTCAATCAAGGCACAGGTGAGCGTAAGGAATCCAGGATAAAGCAGGATATACCACCAATTATAAGAATTGAGCTGGAACCAAAGAGGGGCAAAAAAGTTCATAAGCGCAGTTACAAACGGGGCCAGAACGATCAGCGTTTTTGTGAAAGTTCTCTTATGCTTTAGGTTCTCTGCCTGAATATATGCCATCTCCATTTAATATCCCTCCTTACCATTTCTGCGAATAACATCCATAAAGAGTTGTTCCAAATCTTCACCGGCGCGAAGCTCTCCCTCATATCCAAGGACGCCGCCAGCAATGATACCCACATGATCTGCAATCTGCTGGACTTCTGACAGAATATGGCTGGACAAAATAACTGTAATCCCTTTGCAGGGAAAAGAGCGAATTAACTCTCGAAGTTCCTCAATCCCTAAAGGGTCAAGGCCGTTAGTCGGTTCATCCAGAATCAAAAGCTGGGGACTGTTCAGCAATGCAATAGCAATACCAAGCCGCTGCTTCATACCAAGAGAAAACTGCCCGGCCCGTTTCTTGCCGGTATTCGTGAGCTGGACAATTTGCAATACCTCGTTAATTCGTGCATCGTCCAGGCCGAGCAATGTAGTTCTGACTTTGAGATTTTCGTATGCAGTCAGATTTTCGTAAAGCGGGGGCATCTCAATCAAAGCACCGATATGCTCCAGATCATTCCGCTTCCACGGGTGGCCGTCAAACTCGATGCTTCCCGATGTGGGGCGCAAAATGCCGGTGAGCATTTTTAAGATCGTGGATTTGCCAGCCCCATTCGGCCCCAGCAGACCATAAACCGAGTTGCGCCGGATGTTCAGTGACACATTGTTTACCGCCATTTGCCCCTTGAAATTTTTGCAGAGGTCAGTCGTTTTCAAAATCATATCCATATAATCAAGTCCTTTCTTTGATTTTACGGATAGCATACCGGGCAATTTTGAAGATTTCATAAAGATTCCCGAAAACAGAATATGAACAATACACCGTAAGCTCCCATGTTTTTGGTCTTTGATTCAATCATCTTTCTACGGATAAGCTTCTTTTCTTCGGGGGAAACACAAAACAAAATCTGTATATTTCTTTTTCTCTTTGCCATAGGCAGATTCTCCTTTCTTTGGTTCTTCGAAGTAGTGACTTCTGGGCTTTTAATTTAGGGCAGGGTTCCCTAAATTGCTGGTTTTTCGGAAGTGTATATACACTTCCTGTCCTTGCTATTTACCGGTGGCACAGCCTCCGGAAGAGAGTCCTTAAAAAAGATCCCTCTATAAATAAGGTACTGAGAGAAGAAAAAGAGGACATCGAAGCTCTGAAGTATGACGCAAGCATGATTCTGTGGTATAGTAAAATCTGAATGAAAAAGAAGAAAAGAGGTCAAACCGATGTCACGGAAAAACCATAAGATGATAGATGGGAGATTACTGCAAACGAATAAGAAGTATTCCCAGTTAAAAATGAAGCAGAAAGAAAAGATTGCGGAATGGATGTTTCAGGCAACCAGAGATTATTATATGAAAAAATGTACTTTTCCGAGTGACAAACATCTGGAAGAAGTGGTGGATTCTGTTTATGAAAAAATTGAAGATGCAGAAATCTGGATTCCGTATGGAGAGGTCTTCAAGCATTATAAATCCAAACGATCGGATATCAACAAACGTGTCAGAAAATCTCTGAATGAAAAAGAAGAGAGTCGGATTGAGAAGGTCTGTTTTATGAATATGTGTATGATTCAGGATCATAAAGGGAATGTACTGGCTCTGGATAAAGTAAATGATAGCTATACCGGTACAACTTTTCCAGGCGGTCACGTAGAAGCAAATGAGATTTTTCAGAAATCTATGATTCGGGAAGTCTGGGAAGAAACAGGACTTACGGTTGAAGCACCGAAGCTTGGAGGATTATATCATTGGCATAAGAGCGGAGTGCACTATGTTATTACCTTGTATAAAGCGGATAAGTTTACCGGAGAATTAAAGAGTTCTGAGGAAGGAAGAGTTTATTGGATTCCGCTGGAAGAGTTAAAAACAAAAGAACTTGCTACAGGTATGGAACACGTTTTGCGGATTCTGGAATCAGAGAAGGTGGATGAGTGCTATATGCATCTGGAAGCAGATGGATATGTGGGAGACTTGTATTAAAGAATTACATGAGAAATGGCTGCCTGTTCATTGGAGAAAAGACAGCCATTCTTTATAAGATACATCATTCATATACAATCATAACGGCACCTCGTCTTTTCCTAAAATTATAAATACAACTGTATTGAAAAATAAGCTGTGCTGTCATACACTTGTATTATAATACAGGGGTATAAAGGAGCGAGAAGATGAGAAAAAGATGGTTTATCAGTCTGATAATCGGTATAATAATTACAGGTGGTTGTCTGGGATATCTCCAGTTTGGAAGAGATATGGATGTGTATGGTTCCCATGCAATGACAGCGGACAATTACCATGAGGAGCGTTTGACGGTAGTGGTAAATAAACTGTATGTAGAGGATCAGAAAGTATGTGCAGAAGAAATCGTGAAACGTTGCAGGGAAAATTCATTTAAAAGTGTGCGGTTCAGCTACGATCAGTCGATTCCGAATGCGTTATATGTGACGGTATATTCATCAAAGCGACAGGCAGAAAAAGGAATACAGATGTTTTCGTTTTCTTACTTGCCGGAGGATGGCGATGGAACGTATAATATTGTTAATGATTCGGATAAATTTATGTTGAAGCTGGAGAAATAACACAGCTGATGATACAGCTTAGAAGAGTAGGAGTGAAAGAATGGTAGAAGATACTATGTTTTCCGGGGAATCGAAAAATATTGAGTACAAGGTATCCTTACCTGATAAAAGTGAAAAGTACATGAAGACAATCGTAGCTTTTGCCAATACACAAGGTGGCAAGCTGATTGTTGGAGTAGATGATAAAACATACCAGATTGTTGGTGTGGAAAATGATGTGTTGTTTCAGATGATGGACGGAATTGCCAATGCAGTTTCTGATTCCTGTGTGCCACAGATTATTCCTGATATTGAGCCACAGACAGTAGACGGGAAAACGGTCATTGTTGTATCAGTAGAAGCTGGAAAGAACAGACCGTATTATCTGAAATCAAAGGGAAAAGATAATGGTACTTATATCCGTGTTGCAGGTACATCAAGGCAGGCATTTCCAGAGAAAATAAAAGAACTGGAGATGGAAGGAGCCAGAATCTCCTGGGATGAACTTACCTGTGTAGGATATCCAGTTTCAGAAGAAGCTACAGAGAAACTTTGCCAGGATATTGAAAAGTTCCGGAAAAAAGCAGGAATGTCAGAGCATTCTGTGAAGAAAGAGCAGCTGATAAACTGGAAGATCTTAAAGCAGAGTGAGGGACAGTTTCTGGCAACGAATGCCTATGCGCTGCTGACATCAGATTATTTCTCATTTTCTAAAACCCAATGTGCGGTATTCAAGGGAACAGATCGTGCAGTATTTCTTGATAAGAGAGAATTTACAGGACCAATCTATACACAAATCGAAGAAGCAGTAGATTTTGTATTGAGAAATATTCGACTTGGAGCAACAATTGACGGATTGGTGCGAAAAGAGAAATATGAGCTACCACCGGAAGCAATCAGGGAAATGATTATTAACGCCCATTGTCACCGTAACCTGTTGGATGAATCCTGTATTCAGGTCGCAGTTTATGATGACAGACTGGAAGTGACTTCTCCAGGCGGATTATATAACGGATTGACTTATGAGGAAGTCATGAATGGTCATTCTAAGATCCGGAATAAAGGAATTGCCAATATATTCAGTCAGATGGGACTCGTAGAAGCATGGGGAAGCGGAATTAAAAGAATCCTTAATGCAGCAGAGGAGTATGGACTTCCGAAGCCGAAATTTCAGGAATTCGATAATATGTTTCGGGTAGAGTTGTTCCGAGTCAATCCAATAACTGACCAAGCTAACCAAGCTACTAACCAAGCTAACCAAGATTTAGAGAGATTAGACCAAGTGGAAGATGAAAATGTACTGAGTGAGAAAGAAATAGAAATTCTGAATCTTGTACGTATGCAACCTTCAATCACGCAGAAAGAAATGGCTAATGCGTTAGATTGGAATCTTGCTAGTGTGAAGTATTATATAACCAAATTGAAGGAAAAGAATTATCTGAAGAGGCAGGGAAGTAGCCAAAAAGGGAAATGGGTGATATTAACAAAACGAGATTGACACTTGTATCAATTCATGTTAAACATATGAAATGTAAGGAGGAGAGAAAGATGCCTAGAAAACCATCATTAGACGGCAAAGATTCTAGTCTGAGAATCAGGATGTCACCAGAGCAAAAAGAAAAGCTAGTATTTTATGCAGAGAGACATTATCAGACTATGAGTAATGTAATATTCCAGGCGTTGGACATTCTTTACGCAAGAGAAGAACAACAAAATAATAAAGAGTAAAATGGAGTTATTTTGGAGTTTATTTCTTCATTTTTTAGCACTCCTCTTTGGCACTTTTTTGATAATCCCCTTTGTAAGAATCAGAAAATCCGGTTCATACGGAGCACCAGAGAAAACATCAAAAAAAGACACAGAAACATAGAGAAAAAAATTAGAAGCCTTGCATCAGGGAACGTCCTGACGCAGGGCTTTTTCAGTCCTGAAAGAAAAGGGAAGAAAAATAGTGCAGTATCCCGGAAGCGCCGGAAAAGGAAGTTTTTACAAGTGAGTTTGCTAAAAAAATGCAAAGTGGGTGTGCGAAGGGACAGGACATATAAGCTTTGTATTCTATCTGGCAAACTAGACAGACTTAAAAGTCATATTCTACCTTCGAGGGGTATGCTTTTCATCTAAAATAGAGTACGATTAATAAAAAAAGGAGGTAGATGGATGGATCTTATCAAAATTGGAAAATATATTGCAGGTAAGCGAAAGTCATTGGGGATGACACAAAAGCAACTGGCAGAAAAATTAGGTATGAGTGATAAGTCTGTTTCTAAATGGGAGCGAGGAGTTTGCCTGCCGGATGTATCTGTTTATAAAGAACTTTGTTCAATTCTTGGTATTAGCCTCAATGAGTTTTTGGCTGGAGAAGATATAGCTCAAGAGAATATGATTCAGAAGTCAGAAACAAATATTATTGAAGTGATCAGAGATAATATAGATAAACAGAAATGTCTAAAGGTTATGAAATGTATATTATTAGTTATATCTATCTGTGCGGTATCAGTAATCGGATTTACCATATACCGTCTGAAAAAACCACAGAATTATATTTCTCCTGTTGCAAAGGATAGCATAGAAATGCAGACAGCAGAACTGCTTGCTGGACCGGATGGAGCATTTGTCTATAAGTTTATCACAACGGATGAATATAAAAAACTCAGATTACATATTTATCGATACGAATCAGGAAAATTGAGTGATCAGGACAAAGTTGAAATGGGATTTGAAGATATTGGTTCGCCAAAAAGTGGTGAAATCGTAATGGTGCCTGATTTCGATACTTATGTAATTAAGTTAATTATTTCTGGAGGTGGTAGTAGGTTGTCAACAGAAATTCCTGTTTTAGAAAATGTAGAAAATAGAGAATACTATGGCAGAACAGCAACTGAAATAAAAAATGTCGTAGACATTAGATACGATAAGCAGCAGCCACTTATTGCCTTTGTTTATGATAATGATGAAATGAGTGTTCCGACTTTAGACGATTTTATAAATAGCCAAACAGATTTTCTTTCAAAAAATGATTATGTGTATTATGTGGCATTTGAGTTTTGTAAGTAATAGATTTGATAATATGTTTCGGATAGAGCTGTTCCGTAATTCATTTCCGGTGACAAATGAAAAAGAAAACATCGGAGGTAGAGTGGAGAACAGACCTTAACGATACACAGCAAAAGATTATAAAGTTGCTTTCAGAAGATCATCAATTATCAGCGGTTAAGTTAGCTGAAAAAATCGGGGTTGTCAGGCGAAATATTGAGAACAATATTAAGAAGTTAAAAGAATATGGTATTCTCATAAGACATGGCTCTCCAAAGAATGGTTACTGGGAGATTATAGATAAAGATCTACAGGAGTGAGAAGTAAATTAATCCAAGATTAGTCAAATGCTGAGAGAAATAGACCTTCGCAGACGTAATGTTTGCGGAGGTTTTTTTGATAAAAAATTAATCATGATAATAATGTGATGATATCACAGAAAACAAATGAATTTCAGATTATAATAAAGCCACAAAAGAAAAAACAAGGAGGACTGTAAAATGTCTGCTATTAATATCAATAAAAATAATTTTCAGAATGAAATAATGGATTCCGAGAAAACCGTTCTTTTAGACTTTTGGGCTCCCTGGTGTGCTCCCTGTCGTATGGTGGTTCCTATCATGGAGGAGATTGCAAGTGAACGCCCTGATATCAAAGTTGGAAAGATCAATGTGGATGAGCAGCCTGAACTGGCAAGTAAATTTGGGATTATGAGTATTCCAACTTTGGTGGTTATGAAGAATGGGAAGATTGTAACAAAAGTTTCAGGGGCAAGACCTAAGAAAGCGATTTTAGAAATGCTTTAATGAGGAAAGGTGGAAAAATAAGATGAAGGTAATAATCGTAGGCGGTGTAGCCGGAGGAGCTACAGCCGCAGCAAGAATACGCAGACTGGATGAACATGCAGAAATTACTGTGTTTGAAAGATCTGGATACATATCCTATGCAAATTGTGGGCTTCCTTATTATATTGGAGACGTGATCACAGATCCGGAAGAACTTACATTACAGACACCAGAGAGCTTTTTTAAACGCTTTCGCATTAATATGAAAATTCATCATGAAGTTATCTCCATACATCCGGATCGTAAAACTGTTTCAGTGAAAAATTTGGAGAATGGTGAGATATTTGAAGAAAACTATGATAAGCTGATCCTTTCTCCAGGTGCAAAGCCAACACAGCCGAGACTTCCTGGAGTTGGTATTGATAAACTTTTTACACTTCGTACAGTAGAAGACACTTTTCGTATAAAGGAATATATAAATAAGAACCATCCAAAATCGGCTATATTGGCAGGTGGTGGATTTATTGGTCTGGAACTGGCAGAAAATTTGAGAGAGCTTGGCATGGATGTTACAATTGTTCAACGGCCTAAGCAGCTGATGAATCCTTTTGATCCGGATATGGCATCCATGATCCATAATGAAATGAGAAAGCACGGGATAAAATTGGTACTGGGTTATACGGTAGAAGGATTTAGAGAAAAGGACAATGGAGTAGAGATTCTATTAAAAGATAATCCGTCCCTTCAGGCTGATATGGTGGTGCTGGCAATCGGCGTTACACCAGACACAGCATTAGCAAAAGAAGCCGGTCTGGAGCTTGGCATCAAGGGAAGTATCGTAGTGAATGACAGGATGGAAACTTCTGTACCGGATATTTATGCAGCAGGTGATGCAGTTCAGGTAAAACATTATGTTACGGGTGATGATGCGCTGATTTCTTTGGCTGGTCCAGCCAATAAGCAGGGAAGGATCATTGCTGATAATATTTGTGGTGGTGATAGCCATTATTTAGGCAGTCAGGGAAGCTCCGTTATCAAAGTGTTTGATATGACAGCAGCCACTACAGGTATCAATGAAACCAATGCTAAAAAGTCAGGGTTAGAGGTAGATACAGTAATTCTTTCTCCTATGAGTCATGCCGGTTACTATCCTGGTGGAAAAGTGATGACCATGAAGGTGGTTTTTGAAAAAGAGACTTATCGTTTGCTTGGCGCTCAGATTATTGGATATGAAGGAGTTGATAAACGTATTGATGTGCTGGCAACAGCGATCCATGCAGGGCTGAAGGCAACCCAGTTGAAAGATCTGGATCTCGCATATGCACCGCCTTATTCCTCTGCAAAGGATCCTGTAAATATGGCCGGCTTCATGATAGACAATATAGCAAAAGGGACCTTAAAACAATGGCATTTGGAAGATATGGATAAGATTTCTAAAGATAAAAATGTGGTGTTGCTGGATGTGAGGACTGTAGGTGAATTTAACAGGGGTCATATGAAGGGATTCAACAATATTCCTGTAGATGAACTAAGGGAACGAATTAGTGAAATTGAGAAAGGAAAGCCTGTGTATCTGATATGCCAAAGTGGTCTGCGCAGTTACATTGCCAGCCGTATTCTGGAAGGAAATGGTTATGAAACATACAACTTTTCCGGTGGATTCCGCTTCTATGATACAGTGGTTAATGACCGTGCGCTGATAGAAATGGCATATGCATGTGGTATGGATTATTAAAAAATAATCACAATATTTTTATAATTTTCTCGTAGCATAAAAAGATCCCCCATTTATTAGAATGACTTTTATAATTCTGATAAATGGAGGATTCTTTTGATGTTACAGAAAAACAGTTTTATGATCTTTGTAGTGTTTCCAGTCTTTTCGAATCCAGGATTGTGATTTTGCCGCGGGAGAGTTTGACGAGTCCTTCGCCTTGAAAGTATCGAAGCATTCGAGTGATAACTTCCCTGTGGGAACCAAGATGATTAGCAATCGTCTCATGAGTGATTTTCAATTCATTTGTTCCTTCGATAGAGGTCTCTTCTAAAAGAAATGAAGCAATACGCTTATCTAAACTCTTCCACATGATTTGTTCAATCAGCCACATGACATCAGAAAAACGGGTAGCCATTAACTCATTGGTATAGTTTGCGACGGGAGCAGATTCCTTCATGATGTCCTTATAGATCTCAGCAGGGATGATCCAAAGATCAGTATCTTTTTCTGCTTCAATGGTTACTTCAAATTGAATGGAGCGTATGATACATGAGGCGGATAAAAGACACATATCCATATCGAACAGACGGTAAAGTGTAATCTCTCGTCCCTCATCTGAAAGTATGTAGGTTCGAAGCTGCCCGAATTTAACCAGTAATAATCCAGTACAGTCCAGGTTTCCGTTGTGAATGATCGTTCCTTTTTTTACATCCCGTGTGATTAAATTGTCTGAAATTATTTTTTTCTGTGCTGTATTTAAGTCATTCCATAGTGGAAAATAATTTTCGAAGTTCATAACAGTTATCTCCTTTACGAACATAGTATACTTGCTTTTTTTAGATGCGTCAATTACATAATTGACATATGCCCTTTATAGGACTATTATATAAGACAAGCAAGAAAGGAGCAGTTTATGCCGAGACCAGTAAAATGCAGAAAAGTCTGCCATTTTCCGAATGTTTTAGAATTCCTTCCGGCAGATAATGCTGAGAAAAAAGTACCCATTGTTTTGACAGTAGATGAGTATGAGACAATTCGTCTTTTGGACAAAAAAGGTTACAGTCAGGAGCAGTGTGCAGTATCTATGCAGATCGCAAGAACAACGGTTCAACGAATTTATGAGACCGCCAGGAAGAAAATAGCAGATGCACTCATTGATGGACATCCACTTAGAATCGAGGGTGGAGATTTCAGAATTTGTGACGGTCAGAGCAGCAACTGTAGCTTTGGAGGCTGTTACAAACAGGAAATTTACAAAAAATATGCAGCAGAAAAAGGAGAAGGTATCATGAGAATAGCAGTAACATATGAAAATGGACAGATTTTCCAGCACTTTGGACACACAGAGACATTTAAGATTTATGATGTAGAAGAAGGGAAAGTGGTACATTCAGAGGTAGTAGATACCAATGGAAGCGGACATGGTGCATTGGCGGGAGTTCTTAATGCATTGAACGCAGATGTTTTGATCTGTGGCGGAATCGGAGGCGGCGCGCAGACAGCATTAGCGGCAGCAGGCATTAAGCTGTTTGGAGGAGTTTCCGGAGATGCAGATAAAGCGGTGGAAGCTTTTATTAATAAAACACTGGATTATAATCCGGATGTGAAGTGTTCTCATCACGAGCACAGCCACGGGGAAGGACATACATGTGGTGAGCATGGATGTGGAAGCCATAGCTGTCATTAAGAAGAATAGCAAAAAAATAATAATACGAAAGGATGTGTCAAGGCAATGGAGAAGTTACCGCAGCACATCCTTTTTGTGTTATTTTACAGAAAGACAGATTGTATTTTAAAGGAACAGATCGTGCAGTATTTCTTGATAAGAGAGAATTTACAGGACCAATCTACACACAAATCAAAGAAGCTGTAGATTTAGTATTGAGAAATATTCGACTCGGAGCAACGATTGATGGATTGGTGCGAAAAGAGAAATATGAGCTACCGCCGGAAGCAATCAGGGAAATTTTGTTTTTAGTTTGTATTCGATTGTCTGTGGTGGAAATGGGATTAAAAAGTAACACCTGGATTCTGTAAGGGGAAATGTTTGAGCGAGCATTATAAAGATATCTTTTTGGAGAATATTATGTTATAATCACTCAAGAGAGAGGGACGATAGATGAGTGGTAAGAAGAGAAATGTAATGTTGTTCGTTCTGCTGTTTACCTTGCTTCTGGGAGTAATCGTTCCGGTTCAGGCACAGTCGTACGGCGGAACAAAGACAATACGGGTGGCGTATCGTGAGGACGCAGACTTTATTAATAAAAGCAGCAGTGGAGTATACAAGGGATATGGAGTGGAATATCTGAATAAAATATCTCAGTATACCGGCTGGAGATATGAATATATCAATGAATCATGGGAAAATCAGCTGGCAGATCTGAAATCCGGAAAGGTAGACCTGATCTGCAATGCGCAGAAAACAGAGGCCAGGGAGAAGAATTATGATTTCTCCTGTATGCCTGTTGGCACAGAGCAGGCGGTGCTGTATACATCTGAGGATAATGAAGATATTTATTTTCAGGATTATGAGCATATGAATGGTAAAAAGGTAGGTCTGCTGAGAGACAGCTATCAGAATGAAGAGTTTGAACAGCGTCAGGATGAGAAAAATTTTCACTGTCCGGAGAAGTACTATGAATCTGAACAGGATCAGATAGAGGCTCTTAAGCAGAAGAAAGTGGATATGATCTTGACGGGAAGTATATCCAAACATGATTCACTTAAGATTGTGGATAAATTCGGGGCTGCACCTATGTATATCATGACAACAAAGGGAAATACAGAGGTCATGAGTGCGGTAAACAATGCTCTTGAGCAGCTTAAAGCAGAAGTGCCGGATCTTACGGAAAATCTTACAGAACAGTATGTTATGGACAAAAACAGAAATTCAAAGCCTCTTCTGACCCGGGAAGAGACAGAATATGTCAAAAGCGTCAGCGCACCCATAAAGATAGGATGCATTGGTGATCAGCCGCCACTGATATATACAGATAAAGAAACAGGAAAGCTGGACGGAATCTATATAGCGTTTCTGAAGAAATTCAGTGAGATCAGCGGGATACCTTTTGAGTTTGAAAGTCTTTCTCCGGATACCGATCCTATAGAGGCTGCGCAGAGTGGAAAGTATGATTTTGTAGCCGGAATTACCGCCTGTCAGGAAATGATCGATGAACCTGAAGTTCATCTTACAGGTGGATTTTTCACGAGAGAATTTCAGATAGTAGCAGAACGTGGAGAAGATATCAATACTCTGGAGACGTCGACCGTCTCTATGAACAGTATATTTGAGAAATATAAAAGTCTGAGACCGGAAGGGGAGTTCCCATATAAAGCGATTTACTGTGATTCACCCCGGACAGTTTTGGATGCGGTGGTAAATAAAAAGGCAGATATGGCCATTATGGACAGTTACGCGGCATCTTATTATCTGCAGGATGAAAAGTATCGTGATCTTGCATTGTCGGGAATTGTTTTTACCAAAGCAGAGACCTGTATGATATACGGGGATAACACAGATCCCGATCTTGTTTCTGTAATCAATAAGAGCATCGGAAGCCTGAGCAGTCAGGATGAGGAGAATATTATCAGGCAGTATTCCATAAATCTGCTGAAATCTTTTTCCATATGGGAATTTATGGAGAAATACAGATATCAGATCGTATGTATCCTGATTTTTCTGGTGGCATTGACTATACTTGTGATTGTTAATAACAGACACAGGACACAGATGCAGGTGGAAGCTGCGGCGCAGGAAGCATATCGCTGCAGGATGGAGACGGATGAACTGACCGGGCTTCTTAATAAAGAAGGATTTTACCAGAGAGGCAGGGAATTTCTGGAGAAGCATTCGGAGGCAGATGCCAGAATTGTCTATATCAATATTGAGAATTTTAAGCTTGTCAATGATCTGTTTGGAGAGGATGCAGGTGACGGGTTCCTGAAGTTTATCGGTCTGGAGCTGGAGAAAATTTTTGGCAGGATAGATATTGTCAGCAGCAGATATGAGGCAGACCATTTTGTGATTCTGACTTTGGATAATGAGGACAGGATACAGGCAAAGATAAATCATTTCTGTAATCGGATCAGAGATTATTATCTGAAGACTACAGTAGAGATTTCTGCCGGGATTTATGAGATACGAGACAGATCAAAGAGTCTAAGAATCATGTGTGACCGGGCTCATTTGGCGGCAGATAGCATTAAGAAGAATCATATGATTCAGGTTGCTGTATATGATGATACACACAGAAAGAAACTGATCCAGGAGCAGATGATCATTAATGAGCTGGATGATGCCCTTAAGGAAAAGCAGTTTAAGGCATTCTTTCAGCCCAAGTATGATATGTGTACTGACCGTGTCATCGGAGCGGAAGCGTTGGTTCGTTGGGAACATCCGGAAAAGGGACTGCTTCCTCCGGGAATCTTCATTCCTGTACTGGAGAAAAACGGATACATTGCAAAAGTAGATCTCTACATTTATGAAGAGACCTGTATTTTCCTGAAGAAATGTATGGATGAGGGTATTCCGCTGCATCCTGTGTCCGTAAATCTGTCCAGGGTTGGGTTCTATAATCCGAACCTGTTTCAGACCCTTTGCGAAATAGCAGAACGCTATCAGATTCCGAGAAAATATCTGGAACTGGAGATAACAGAAACTGCGTATGCCACTGACTCGGAAATGATCTTTTCGGTTGTGGAGAAGCTTCGCCAGGGAGGATTCCGTATTCTGATGGATGATTTTGGAAGTGGATATTCTTCCCTGAATATGCTGAAGGAAGCTCCTGTTGATGAAATCAAACTGGATATGCGTTTCTTAAGTGCAGCAGATCCTTATGGAAGAGCAGAAGAAATCCTGCACATGATCATTACTATGGGAAATCATATGAAGCTTTCCATCATTGCTGAAGGTGTGGAGACCGAACAGCAGAAGGTAATGCTTCAGGGGTTCGGCTGTAACAAGGCTCAGGGATATTTCTATGCCAGACCTATGAGGGAAGCAGAATATACAGAATTGCTCAAAAAAGAAAAAGCAGAAAATTAGATGTACAGAAGGTTGAATAAAGGGCTGTCCGGGAATCATCAAAACCGGCAGCTCTTTGTCATCAGAAGACCAATCATATAAAAACTAATCATATAAACAAAAAAAGGAGAAAATTAAAAGATGTATTATGTACCAGACGGCACGAAAGAGTGCGGATATTATGAATGTAAAAAATGCGGCAACCGTTTTCTGTCTATGCAGACGATGAAGAGGATTCCATGCCCGGACTGTGAGGCTGAAATCGACTATGAGATCGGTCCGGACGAGTCACTGGAGGATGTGCTGGATACAGCAGAACTGATCCAGAAGATTGAGGGTGAAGAAGAGGTAGAGAAGATGGACACACTTCTGAGCCTTGCTCTGACCGGCGGAGATTACAGTTGGATCTAGTACATCGTTTTCGAAATAACTATACCACTCGCTTGTCTGCGAATCCGATTGCACAGGTCTAAAAGCCTCAGCGTAGCCCGCCGACAAGTTGATTTGGCAAGGACTGCTATAACCTGAGTCCATAACGAATCCTAAAAAATTTTTATAATCTTATTTATTGACAGAGGAAATTATCGGTGTTATTATGTTTATTATAAAACATACTAATTCGATAGGAATAATAGGTGTAAAGGAACTGACGATATGAAATATGATGTAGGTATCATTGGAAGCGGTCCGGCGGGTTTGAGTGCGGCAATCTATGCAAAGAGGGCTAATCTGTCAGCCGTAGTGATAGAAAAAGAATATGAAGGAACCGGACAGATCGCAGAAAGCGGACAGGTAGATAACTATCCGGGATTTCCGGGCATCAGCGGTTATGATCTGGGTGAGAACTTCCGGGAACATGCAGTGAAGCTTGGGGTATCCTTCATGGAACAGGAAGTAACAGAGATAAAGAAAGAAGCTTCATCAGATTTTGAACTTGTATTTGCAGATGGTTCGCAGGTGGAAGCGAAAACCGTAATCTATGCGGCGGGAGCCACACCGCGAAGAGCGAATATTCCGGGAGAACAGGAATATGCAGGAAAGGGTGTCTCTTACTGTGCAATCTGTGACGGATCATTTTACAGAGGTAAATCAGTCGCAGTTCTTGGTGGTGGAGATACAGCACTTGATGATGCTGTTTACCTGGCGGATGTGGCAGAGAAAGTATATGTGATCCACAGGAGAAAGGAATTCCGAGGAGCCGCTGTTACAGTGGCGAAACTGAGAGAGAAGGAAAACGTTATCTTCGTACTGGAGCATCAGGTAAAAGAGATCATCGGAGAGCAGAAAGTAACCGGAGTAGTTCTGGAAGATGCAGCTGTGATAGATGTGAACGGTGTATTTGTTGCTTACGGAGCAGTACCACAGACAGATCTTCTGAAAAAATTTGCAGTACTGGATGATTCAGGTTATGTCAGAGCAGGGGAGACAGGAGAAACCGCTCTGGAAGGGCTGTATGTGGCAGGAGATGCAAGAACAAAGAAACTGCGTCAGGTGGTAACTGCGGTTTCGGATGGTGCCAATGCAGCAACCGCAGTGGCAGAATATTTGAAATAGAAGAAACTGAGAGAGTATTACGATAATTCAACCGGCTGTAAGGATACCGGACAGCCGCAGATCTGGAAAAATATTTGAAAAAACGCTCTAAAAACACAAAGGAGAGATAAAAATGGCACAGAAAGTAGATTATGCAGCCTTAAAAAAAGGCGGATATATGAGACAGAAACAGAAAGGTTACGGTTCCCTGAGACTGGCAGTGGTCGGTGGAAACCTGACTGCAGAGAATATTAAGACAGTAGCAGAAGTAGCAGAAAAATACGGCCGCGGATATGTACATATGACTTCCCGCCAGGGCATTGAGATTCCCTTTATTAAAGTGGAAGAATTGGCAGAGGTAAAAGAAGCACTGGCAAAAGGCGGTGTGGGAACCGGTGTGTGCGGACCACGTGTACGTACAGTTACAGCCTGTCAGGGTTCAGAGGTCTGTCCAAGCGGATGTATCGACACCTACACACTGGCAAAAGAGCTTGATGAGAGATATTTCGGACGGGAACTCCCGCATAAATTCAAATTTGGTGTTACAGGATGCCAGAATAACTGCCTGAAAGCAGAAGAAAACGATGTTGGAATCAAAGGCGGCATGAACATCGAATATAAGGAAGACGACTGTATTTCCTGTGGTGTGTGTGTGAAAGCCTGCAGACAGGATGCACTGAAGATGGTGGACGGCAAAATAGAACTGGATGCGCAGAAATGTAATCATTGTGGCCGCTGTGTAAAGAGCTGTCCGGTGGATGCATGGAAAGGAACTCCGGGATATATCGTATCTTTTGGAGGAACCTTCGGAAATAATATCTATAAAGGAGAAGAACTGCTTCCTCTGATCCTGGATAAAGAAACACTGTTTCGTGTGACAGATGCGGCAATTAATTTCTTTGAAAAAAATGCAAATCCAAGTGAACGTTTCCGCAAAACATTGCAGCGTGTGGGAGAAGAAGATTTCCGCAGTCAGCTGAAAGATGCGTATGAAGGACAGTGAAAGGAGAACATAATGGCTGAATTAGATTTTGAAGTAACCGATGAGGTTGATATTACCGATAAAGTATGCCCCCTGACATTCGTGAAGGCAAAAGTAGCAATCGAAGAACTGGAGGATGGAGAGATTCTGGCTGTCCGTATGAACGATGGCGAACCAGTGCAGAATGTTCCGCGCAGCATGAAAGAAGAAGGGCATAAGGTACTGAAATTAACCGATAATGAAGATGGTACTTACACCATGTATGTAAGAAAGGTGGAAGACTGATGGCAGTACGGGTAAGCAAGACGGATTTTGAAGAGAAAGTCCTGAAGGAAAAACTTCCGGTTCTGGTGGATTTTTATTCAGATTCCTGCGTGGCGTGTAAAAAGCTGGCACCGGTTCTCGGAAATGCGGAAGACGATTATGAGGATAAGATTAAAGTATATAAAGTAAATACGAACTTTGATGTGGAGCTGGCAGAGCAGTATGAAGTGCAGGCAAATCCGACGTTGATCCTTTTTAAAGACGGACAGGCGAAAGACCGGAAAACAGGAGCATTGAAACAGGCAGAGTTAAACAGCTGGATTGAAGGATTACTCTAAAAAGAGAGCAGGCATAAAGGAGAAAAATATGTTTATCACAGTAGCAGGAGAGAAAAAAGAAGTAAAAGACGGACTGACACTTCCGGAACTGATCGCACAGGAAAATGTAGAGATGCCGGAATATGTAACCGTTTCTATTAATGAAGAATTTGTTGTATCAGAGGATAAAGAGTCTACCGTATTAAAAGAGGGAGACAATGTAGAATTTCTGTATTTCATGGGAGGTGGATGCTAAATGGCAATGACAGATGAACAGATTGAGCGTTATTCCCGTCACATCATCTTAAAAGAAGTGGGTGCAAAGGGACAGAAGAAGCTCCTGAAAGGAAAAGTACTGATCATCGGTGCAGGCGGTCTTGGTGCACCTGCGGCAATGTATCTGGCAGCAGCAGGTGTGGGAACAATCGGTATTGTGGATGCGGACGAGGTAGATCTTTCCAATCTGCAGAGACAGATCATCCACAGCACAGCAGATATCGGAAAAGCAAAGGTAAAATCAGCAAAGGAAACCATGAATGCCATGAATCCGGATGTGGAAGTAAAAACTTACCGGATGTTCGTAGACGCATCCAACATCCGCGAACTGATTCGAGAATATGATTTTATTATTGACGGAACTGATAATTTCCCGGCAAAATTTCTGATCAATGATGCATGTGTACTGGAGAAAAAACCATTTTCCCATGCAGGTATCATTCGTTTTAAAGGTCAGCTGATGACCTATGTACCCGGGGAAGGTCCATGTTACCGCTGCGTATTCAAAAATCCGCCGCCCAAGGATGCAGTTCCTACCTGTAAGCAGGCAGGTGTCATCGGAGCAATGGGAGGTGTCATCGGTTCCTTGCAGGCAATGGAAGCAATCAAGTATCTGATCGGTGTAGGCGATCTTCTGACAGGATATCTTCTGACTTTTGATGCGCTGACAATGGAATTCCATAAGGTTAAACTGCCGAAGGATACTCATGACTGTGCAGTATGCGGAGATCATCCGACAATCCTGGAACCGATCGACTACGAGCAGGAGGTCTGTGAGGAAACAGCAGGCCGATTTGCCACAAGAGATGAGCAGTAAATACGAGAAAAACCTGATGCAAAACAGGAGAAAAGTATGGCTATAATAAGAATGAGAGATCATCTCTATGATGAGATCGTTAATTATGCAAAAGAGCATCTTCCGGAGGAAGCCTGCGGGCTTTTGGCCGGAGTGGAAACCGGGGAGGGAAGGGAAATCCGAAAGGTATATTTTCTGGAGAATAAAGATCATGCAGAAGATCACTTCACCCTGGATCCCAGAGACCAGATAAATGCGATCAGGGATATGCGTGCCAACGGATTGAAACCGCTGGGAAACTGGCATTCCCATCCGTCTTCTCCATCCCGTCCGTCAGTGGAGGATATCCGTCTTGCTTTTGATTCAAAGGCAAGTTATCTGATCCTGTCACTGATGGCGGACTATCCGGTATTGAACAGCTTTCATATTGAAGGTGGGGAATGGACAAAAGAGGATCTGAGGATTTATTCAGAAGAATATTATTTTTAAAGATTTACAGACAGGATAACAGAGGCAGAAATGTTTGAAGCAGGATTATTTGTGGAAACATTTCTGCCTCTGTTTATACTGTCAGCATATAAAAATTCCGTACATTGTAAAAGTATAGAGCAATCCTCGTAAATAATGCATCTTAATCCAGCCCATCATAGCATGAAATTTCCATAATAAAGTCGTGGCAAAATCATGTCAACTGCAGAATAAGGCTTGAAAGATTATGCAAAATAATGTAAACTCAAAGAGTTAAGATATGTAGACATTATGTATGCCTGTAACGTTTAAGTATAGTATATTCCCACAATGGCTGGACGGTTGCAGATAACAGATCGGTTACTATAATAATTTGAGCATCTCCGGTGCGGATATCCGGAGATGCTTTGCTTTGGAAATTGTGTGTGAGGGGTATAAAAAAAGTATGAGAAAAGATTCTGACAATGCAAAACTGTTGGAACCGGGGGAATTACCGTCCAAAAGAAAAGTCCTGGTCGTAGAAGATAATGAATTAAACAGAGATATCCTCTCTTCTTTTCTGGAAGAGAAATTTGATGTTTTTCTCGCAGAAAACGGGGAAGAAGGACTGGAACTTCTTTCCGAGCATTACAGAGAATTATCAGTAGTGCTGTTGGATATCTGTATGCCTGTGTGTGATGGATTTGAATTCCTCAGACGCAGAAACACAGATAAATTTCTGTCAACCATACCGGTTATCGTTATGACCGGAAGTAATTCAAAAGATGTAGAACTTCAATGCCTGGATCTTGGTGCAGTTGATTTTATTCCGAAGCCCTATAACTTTAAACTTGTAATGGGCAGGATCAACAGTGTGATCAAGCTGAGGGAGTCCGTAATGGCACTGACTGCAGTAGAACATGATGAGCTCACCGGAGTTTATACCAGACAGGCGTTTTTCTATCATGCAAAATCTTTTCTGAAAACCAGACCGGGGGAGAGATTTCATCTTGTAATTGCTGACATCAGGGATTTCAAATTGATCAACAGCAGTTACGGGGAGAAAGTAGGAGATGAAATCCTCTGCTATCTGGCAGGAGCTTATACAAAGATGCTGAAGACAGGTCTGGTATCCAGATATGGGAGTGATCAGTTCGTATGTATGACGTGTGATGACTGTGATCTGTCTTTGGAAACAGTGACAAAGATAGAAGAAGAAATCGCAGAGCATGCACCTGTTCCCAATCTTATGGTCAAATATGGAGTTTATCAGGATATTGATAAATCTTTACCTGTTTCTGTAATCTGTGACAGAGGATTTATGGCGATCAGAAGTATCCGCGATAACTATGAGTGTAACATTGCTTATTATACAGAGAAAATGAAACAGAAGCAGATGCAGGACCGTTTGTTGGAGAACAGATTTGAATCTGCGATTAAAAATAAAGAATTTGTGGCATATTTCCAGCCGAAATATGATGTAAAAACAGAGAGGATCACAGGAGCGGAATCACTGGTGCGATGGATCAACCCGGATGGTTCCATGGTAATGCCCGGAGATTTCATCCCGCTATATGAAAAGGACGGACTGATCGTGAAGCTGGATGAATACATATTCCGGTATGTCTGCGAATTTCAGCGTGAACTGATGAAGAAGGGGCAGGAGCTGATTCCGATTTCTGTAAATCTGTCGCGTACAAGCATCCATCATTCCGATATTGTTGAACGTTATATGAAGATTGTAGAGGAGAATGGGATCCCGTTTTCCTGTGTGCCTGTTGAACTGACGGAAACAGCTACTCTGAATAATGTTATGATCAGAGATTTTACAGAGAAACTGGTAAATGCAGGATTTGCACTGCACATGGATGATTTTGGTTCAGGATATTCTTCACTGATCACATTGAGTGAATTACCGTTTAATACACTGAAGATTGATAAGAGTCTGGTTGACTGTATTCACCAGCAGAAGGGAAGAATGGTCGTGCAGCAGGTAATCATCCTGGCACATGGACTTGGCATGAAGGTGGTTGCAGAAGGTGTGGAGACTGCAGATCAGCTTGAACTTCTGAAGGAGATGGAATGTGACAATATTCAAGGATTCTATTATTCCAGACCATTGCCGAAAGCAGAGTTTGTTAAGAAGTCAGAAGAGAATTAGAAAAGAAAACAGAAAAATCATCATAAGGAACTTCCTGATAATATTTATCGGAGTTCTGTATGATGATTTTGTTATGTTATAGGAAATTACTCCGTAATGTTCCTATAACATAACTTTTGCTTTCTGATGAAATCAGATGTTTAACAGGTCACTGTATACTTTCAGTGCTCCGTCAGTGTCATGTGCAAGAACACGTTTTGCAAGGACTTTACCAAGCTGAACACCTTCCTGGTCGAAGCTGTTTAAGTTCCATACAAATCCCTGGAACATGATCTTGTTCTCGAAGTGAGCAAGTAATGCACCCAGAGATGCAGGTGTAAGTTCTTCACCTGTGATGATGCTGGAAGGACGTCCGCCCTTGAAGTTCTTGTTCAGGTTCTCATCCTTTTTACCGCATGCAAATGCTACGATTTGAGCAGCAACGTTTGCACAGAGTTTCTGCTGGCTTGTGCTGTTCTCGATATCTACATCTACACCAAGCTGGCTCTTCTTAAAGCCGATGAACTGAAGCGGAACGATGTCAGTTCCCTGATGTAATAACTGATAGAAGGAATGCTGTCCGTTTGTACCTGGTTCACCGAAGATAACAGGTCCTGTTACATAGTCTACAGGTTCACCGAAACGGTTTACGGATTTACCATTGGATTCCATATCACACTGCTGTAAGTGTGCAGGGAAACGGCTTAATGCCTGAGAGTATGGGAGAACTGCTGTAGCAGGATATCCCTGTACGTTTCTCTCATAAACACCGATCAGTGCATCCAGCATATCCGGGTTCTCAAGGATATTTTTATTTGTAGCAAGCTTGTCCTCGGCAGCAGCTCCATCGAGGATCTGTGCAAATACTTCAGGACCGAAAGCAAGAGAAAGGATCGCACCGCCTACACCGGAAACGGAAGAGTAACGTCCGCCGATATAGTCATCCATAAAGATTGCTGTAAGATAATCTTCGCTCTTTGCCAGAGGTGATGTCTCGCTTGTTACGGCAAGCATATGTTTGGATGGGTTTAATCCTGCTTTAACCAGAGCATTCTTTACGAAGGCTTCATTTGTCAGTGTTTCAAGAGTTGTACCGGATTTGGATACAACGATGAACAGAGCATGAGCAAGGTCTACGGAAGCAAGAACAGCAGCTGCGTCATCAGGATCTACGTTGCTGATAAATTTAGCTTCCATCTTGGATGTGTTGTTTGCTTTAGCCCAATTCTCAAGAGCAATATATAATGCACGAGGACCTAAATCACTTCCACCGATACCGATCTGTACAACAGTTGTGAATTTCTCGCCGTTTTCGTTAGTAATCTCACCTGCGTGAACTTTATTTGCGAAGTCTGCGGCTTTCTTCTGCTGTGCAACGTAGAATTCACGTTTGTTGACACCATCAACTACTACGTCTTCGCCAAGCTGTGTACGTGCAAGGTGATGAAGAACCATACGTTTCTCTCCTGTGTTGATCACAGCACCGTTGTATAATTCCTGGAATTTGTCAATAAGCTCAGCCTCATCTGCCAGTTTTGCAAGTGCATCCAGAACTGTCTCATCAACCTGTTTTGCAGCGTAGTTGTAAGTTAAGCCGGCTGCCATCGGTGTGCTGTATTTCTTTACACGTTCAGCACCTTTCTCGCCTGCCATGGCATCTGCAATATTTACATGACCTTTCAGTTCGGCAAGTTTGCTGTAGGAAGCAAGAGTGTCGAGATTTTTCCATGTTGCCATAATAATATTCCTCCTTTAAGTGACTGCAGCTGTATGGCCGCAGTTATTAACTATAATTATACTGAATAATTGTTCTAATTTCAATGCACGAATGTATGGAATTCAGAGATATTTCGGCATTGCTGCGCGAAAATTTTGTGAATATTTCTCCGTCCCGCTTTCGTTACTGTTCACACACCACTGTCCCGCGAGGTGTTTTGGCATGAATATGCCAAAATCCCGAGACATACAAGCCAAAATTCCATTGCCGCAGGCAATCTGGAATGAATTTTGGCTACGTTACTGTGAACGGAGTGAACAGTAACCCGCTTTCCTGACAGCACAACTGTAAGATCAGTATATATTTGCAATAAGACCGGCAAAATGATATTATGTATAAAGTTACAGGCAGACAGTAATTTTACAGGGAGATAATTAAAAATGGAATTTTGGGATATTTATGATGAAAATAAGAAACCGACAGGACGCACAATGAAAAGAAATGACTGGTGTCTGAAGGACGGGGAGTATCACCTGACCGTACTTGGTGTCGTCGGCAGACCAGATGGTACATTCCTGATCACCAAACGTGTGATGACCAAGGCATGGGCTCCCGGCTGGTGGGAAGTATCAGGGGGTGCAGCCCAGGCAGGTGAGGAATCCTGCGAGGCTGTCCTTCGTGAAGTAAAAGAAGAAACAGGACTGGATGTACGAAATGCGGAAGGCGGATATCTGTTTACTTATAAGAGAGAGAATCCGGGTGAGGGAGATAACTACTTCGTGGATGTGTACCGTTTTGTCATGGATATTGATGAGAGTGACCTGCACCTGCAGACAGAGGAAACAGACGGATATATGTTTGCCACTGTTGATGAGATCAAAGCCTTTGCAGCAGAAGGGAAATTCCTGCATTATGACAGTATAAAAAAGGCGTTTGAGATGTAATGTATGGGTATAACAGAGTAACAACAGTAATGGAAGCACAAAATAAAAACCATCATACAGGAATGATTTGACCTGTATGGTGGCTTTTTTGGCAATTGCAGAAAGCCTTTTTCAGACACGCTCTAAGATTATTTCATGGCGTTTCTGATTGCAGCCAGCAGTTCGTCATATTCTTCGTATGCCGGGATCTCCGGATAATCTGCCTTGATCTTGTCTGTACTGCGGAAGAGAAATCCTGCCTTGCTTGCCTGGATCATACCCAGGTCATTGTAGGAATCACCGCTTGCAATGGTATCGAATCCGATAGACTGTAAAGCTTTTACAGTAGTTAACTTGGATTGTTCCACTCTCATCTTAAAGCCTGTGATCTCACCGTTGTCTGCAACTTCAAGAGTGTTGCAGAATAAGGTAGGTCTGCCAAGCTTCTCCATGAGCGGTGCTGCAAACTGTGTGAAAGTATCGCTGATCAGAATTACCTGAGAGAAAGAACGAAGTTCATCCAGGAATTCCTTTGCGCCTGGAAGCGGATCAATTTTTGCGATCACATCCTGGATCTCTTTCAGTCCGAGACCATGCTCTTTCAGAATACCAAGTCTCCAGTTCATCAGCTTATCATAGTCCGGTTCATCACGTGTGGTTTTCTTCAGCTCCGGGATTCCGCTTGCTTCTGCAAATGCGATCCAGATTTCAGGTACCAGTACGCCCTCTACGTCAAGACATGTAATATACATAATAGAAATCCTCCTTTGTGTAAAACCTCTTTATTTTTGAAAATCCTTTAATGCTTTATTTAGTGAAATCATTCTAACATATTCTGAGAGTCCTTGCAAATTTAATTTTTGGTTACTGTTCACTGGTAATATCCCGCGAGGTGTTTTTTGTGAGCGAAGGTCACAGAAAACCCGAGACATACCGCGCGAATTTATGCGATTAGCATAAATTAAGTTTGCGAAGCAAACGATACTCCTTGGGCATTGCACAAGGAGGTTCATATTTCCTGCATCGCGAAGCGTGTTACTGAGAACGGAGTGAACAGTAACAATTTTTGAGTAGTTCAAAAGGAGAAATAAAAACGAGTATTGACATAAAAAAACTAAAGCCATATAATAGTTAGGCAACTAATGGATAGCAACCTAACTATTATATGGCTTTGCAATAGTATGTGTACTGATTTTAGGAGGTGCGGCGAGATAGACGAGGAAATGAAACAGAAGCTGAATGAGATGTATGTAGGCAGGCTGATACATATTTTATCCCATACAATGAAACGGCATAATCCGGCAGAGGTGATGGAGAATGACGATCTGACGACCATGCAGAAGCATGTGCTGAAATTTATCCTTCTGGAAACCATGCACAGAGATCTCTATCAGAAAGATATTGAAGAGGAATTCCAGATCAGGAAACCTACAGTGACAGGGATCCTGAAGCTGATGGAGAAGAACGGTTACATTTACAGAGAGAGTGCGAAACAGGATGCACGCCTGAAACAGATCATTCCCACAGAGAAAGCAGAGAAGATCCGTCCTGCAATCTTAAAGAGTATTGAAGAAGGCGAAGCCAAAATGCTCCGGGGAATTCCGAAGGAGGATGTGGAACTGTGCAAACAGGTTCTCTGGCAGATGTATGAAAACCGGAAAAAATCCTGCGATAGCAGGAATGATTTTTAACAGAAATAACGAGACATAAGGAGGACATTGACAAAGATGAATAAGAAACTTTTACGTTCAGTCCGGGAATACAAGAAGCAGTCTGTACTGGCTCCGATCCTTGTAATCCTGGAAGTACTGATGGAAGTTCTGATTCCTCTGGAGATGGCGAAGATTATCGACGTAGGTATTGCAAACGGAGATATGAGCTATATCATCCAGCGTGGAGTCATCCTTGTTGCAATGGCAATGCTTTCCCTGTTCTTCGGCGTACAGGCCGGAAATATGGCGGCAGTTGCAGCAGCAGGATATGCGAAGAATTTACGACACGATATTTTTTATAAGGTGCAGGATTTTTCCTTTAAAAATATCGACCACTTTTCAACATCAGGTCTGGTCACACGACTGACCACTGATATCACAAATGTACAGCAGGCATACATGATGAGTATTCGCCTTCTTGCCAGGGCACCGTTTATGATCATCCTGTCATGGATTATGACACTGACGATCAACAAACCGATCGCAGTGCTTTTCCTGATAGTTGTTCCTGTCCTTGGCGGTACACTGATCTTTATTGCGAAAAAGGCACATCCGCATTTCATCAAGGTCTTTGATGAATATGACAACCTGAACAATTCCGTTCAGGAGAATGTAAATGCCTCACGTGTAGTTAAGGCTTTCGTAAGAGAGGACTATGAGATTGAGAAATTCCATGGAATTTCCAGATATGTTTATAATCTGTTTACTAAAGCAGAGAAAATCGTTGCATGGAACTCACCGGTTATGATGTTTGTCATGTATACTGTAATCATTATCATTGTTGCAATTGGCGGAAGAGGTATTGTTCTCGGTGGCATGGAAACCGGTGAGCTGACAAGTATCATTGTCTACGCACTTCAGATTCTCATGTCCCTGAACATGGTAACTTTCGTGTTTGTTATGATCATGATAGCAGAAGCATCCACAGACCGTATTGTAGAGGTTCTGGATGAAGTTCCTGAGATGCAGGATAAAGTTGATGCAGTAAAGAATGTGGCAGATGGTTCCATTGACTTTAATCATGTAGATTTCAGCTATGCAGGAGAGGGAGGAAATCTTTCCCTGAAGGATGTAAATCTTCATATTAAATCCGGTCAGACAGTAGGTATCATCGGCGGAACCGGAAGTGCAAAGTCTACCCTGGTGCAGCTGATCCCCAGACTCTATGATGTCACAAAGGGTAATGTCCAGGTGGGAGGCGTGGATGTACGCAACTACAATCTGGAAGTACTTCGTGACCAGGTTTCCATGGTACTTCAAAAAAATGTGCTGTTCTCAGGAAGCATCTATGACAATATTCGCTGGGGTGATGAACATGCCAGTGAGGAAGAAGTTCGGAGGGTCTGTAAGCTGGCCCAGGCAGATGGATTCGTCAGTGAGTTCCCGGATGGCTACGATACAATGATCGTTCAGGGCGGTAACAACGTATCCGGCGGTCAGAAGCAGCGTCTGTGTATTGCAAGGGCTCTTCTCAAGAAACCGAAGATCCTGATCCTGGATGACTCTACCAGTGCAGTAGATACAAGAACAGATGCCCTGATACGTAAGGCTTTCCGCGAGGAGATCCCGAACACAACAAAGATTATTATCGCACAGCGAGTTTCTTCTATTGAAGATGCAGATCAGATCATCGTACTGGATGACGGTAAGATCGCAGGTGTGGGTACTTCAGAAGAACTGCTGAAGACAAATGATATTTACAGAGAAGTATATGAATCACAGGTCAAAGGAGGCGGAGACGATGAATAAGAAGAAAAAATTAGATCAGAACACCATCCAAACTGCCAAAAGACTTCTGAAATATATGACAGGAACCCATAAGATACAGTTTATCATCGTATTTATCTGCATCTTTATCAGTTCCGCAGCAAGTATTGCAGTATCCCTGTCCCTGAAATTTCTGCTGGATGACTTTATCATCCCGCTGATCGGACAGACAGATCCGAACTTTGCAGAACTCTATAAGGCACTTGCAGTCCTTGGCTGTATTTTTGCACTTGGTGTGATTGCCACATTTATTTATACCCGAATGATGGTTTATATCGGTCAGGGTGTGCTTAAAAGTGTCCGTGATGATATGTTCGAGCATATGCAGACTCTTCCGATCCGCTATTTCGACCAGAATACAAACGGATCTGTCATGAGCCTCTATACCAACGATACAGATACCCTGCGACAGATGATCAGCCAGGCGATCCCGCAGGCGCTGATGGCGCTGTTTACGATCGTGGTTACCTTTATTTCCATGTTATTGTTAAGTCCGCTGCTTACAATTCTGGCAGTTGTGATTATTTTTATTATGCTGAAGGTTACCAGTAAGATTGGTTCCAACAGTGGCAAATATTTCATCCGTCAGCAGGTATCTCTGGCAGATGTGACCGGTTTCGTGGAAGAACGAATGAATGGTCAGCGTGTGGTAAAAGTTTTCAACCACGAAGATAAATCAAAAGAAGAATTCGACAAACTCAACGAAGCACTCTTCGAGAGTTCTGCAAACGCCAATAAATACGGAAACATGATGGGACCTGTGATCGGTAACATCGGTAACCTGCAGTTCGTACTGACAGCAGTACTTGGGGGACTTCTCTCTGTAACAGGTGTGGGCGGCATCACCCTCGGTGTTATGGCTTCCTATTTACAGTTCACCAAGAGCTTTACCCAGCCATTCATGCAGGTGGCACAGCAGTTTAATGCCATTGTTATGGCACTTGCAGGTGCAGAACGTATCTTCAGGCTCATTGACGAGAAGCCGGAAGAGGATGAAGGTTACGTAGAACTTGTTAATGCAAGAAAGGATGCCAACGGCAATATCACAGAATGCAAAGAGAGAACGGGCATGTGGGCATGGAAACATCCACATTCTGCAGATGGTTCCGTTACTTATACAGAACTGACAGGAGATGTCCGATTCGAAGATGTTACATTCGGATATAACCCGGACAAAGTTATTCTGAAAGACATCAGCCTCTTCGCCAAGCCGGGACAGAAACTTGCTTTCGTAGGTTCCACAGGTGCAGGAAAGACAACGATCACAAATCTGATCAACCGTTTCTATGATATTCAGGAAGGTAAAATCCGTTACGATGGAATCAACATTACCAAGATTAAGAAGGATGACCTGAGACGTTCTCTGGGAATCGTACTTCAGGATACTCACCTGTTTACAGGAACTATTAAAGAAAACATCCGCTACGGTAAACTGGATGCTACAGATGAGGAAGTATACGAGGCAGCAAGACTGGCTCATGCAGACCAGTTTATCAAAATGCTTCCAAAAGGATATGATACCATGTTAAGCGGAGACGGTGAGGAACTGTCCCAGGGACAGCGCCAGCTTCTCTCCATTGCAAGAGCAGCAGTAGCCAATCCGCCTGTACTGATCCTGGATGAAGCAACCTCAAGTATTGATACCCGTACAGAGAGTATTGTACAAAAAGGTATGGATAACCTGATGAAAGGCCGTACTGTATTTGTGATCGCCCATCGACTTTCAACCATCAGAAACAGCGATGCCATCATCGTACTGGATCATGGAAAGATCATTGAAAGAGGCGACCATGAAGACCTCATTAAGTTAAAAGGAACTTATTATCAGCTTTATACTGGTAAGCTGGAATTGTCATAAGGAACTATCAGAAAGACTGCAATTATTTCAGAACATGAATAATTGTGGTCTTTCTTTGCGGGCGTTGCGTTTTCTGCGTTATAATGCTATGATCGTACAGGTATGTGGATCACAGATGATGAAGTTCCGGTTTACGGATAAAAAAGAAAAATTATGCAGCAGCAAGGGAGAGATATACGATGGTAAAGATAGATCTGATCACTGGTTTTCTTGGTTCAGGGAAGACGACGTTTATCAGGAAGTATGCGCAGTATCTGATGGATGCTGGTAATAATATTGGAATTCTGGAGAATGATTACGGGGCTGTGAATGTGGATATGATGTTGCTTCAGGATCTGATGGGAGAGAACTGTGAGCTGGAGATGATCTCAGGAGGGTGTGATAAGGACTGCCACAGGAGGAGATTTAAGACGAAACTGATTGCTATGGGTATGTGCGGTTATGACCGTGTGATCGTGGAGCCGTCTGGGATTTTTGATGTGGATGAGTTCTTTGATATTCTTCATGAGGAGCCGTTAAATCGTTGGTATCAGATTGGGAATGTGATTGCAATTGTGGATTCTAAGCTGGAGCGTGATCTGTCAGAGGAGGCGGATTTCATTCTGGCTTCTGAGGTGGCAGATGCCGGATGCATTGTGATGAGCAAGAGCCAGGACGCATCACCCGAGGAAATCCGGGGTACGATTGAGCATGTGAATCAGGCGTTGGAGAAGGTTCATTGCAGCAGGAGATTTCATTGTGAAATGAATGGTGTGGATACTGCTAATGTTATCCACAAGAATTGGGATGAGATGTCGAAAGAGGACTTTGACCGGATTGCATCCTGTGGATATGTGATGGCAAGCTACCGGAAACCGGAGTTTGAGGCAGAGGATGCCTTTACTTCTCTGTACTTTATGAATGTGAAGATGACTGAGAAGGAGCTGCGGGAAGCAGCTGAGAAGATTCTGTCTGATTCTGAATGCGGGCGTGTGTTCCGAATGAAGGGATTTATGAGAGTAGACAGTGACAGCGAAGACGGTTCTGGACTATCTGCATGGGCAGAGTGCGATAGACGGCAGTGGATTGAATTAAATGCTACGAAGAATGAAATTACAATCCGACCGCTTCATGTAGGACAGGAGGTCCTGATCGTGATTGGAGAAGAACTGCATGAGGAGAAAATTAAATCCTATCTGAAAATCTGAGATTTGAACGCAGGTCGCGAAGCGGATTGCGAATGTCTGCTTTACTTTATAAAAAAGGGCACTTGAAAAATCAGGTGCCCCATTGTATAATCTACTTAGAAGATGACCGGAAGCGTGTTCCGGTTGCCCTCGGTATAATTAATGAGTAAAGAAATTAAGCATCCAACTTTGGGCGGTGGGATGCTTATTTCTTTTTATGTTGATCTATGTAAGTCAATGCCGTAAAAATTACTAACAATAAAGTAAGGACTTCCATTGTGTTCATCGGGCATCACCCTCCTTTCGTGAAACTGGAGGGCAGGGGTCGAAACTTCGCATCCGGGTCTGTTCAATTATACTTGTTCAGTATAACGTGAAAAATAGAAGATATCAAGTACTTTACGTTCTATATTATTGAAAACAAAACAGGATATGAAGTTCATCGTAATCTGATGAAACTTCATACCCTGTTCATTTATTTTTATGGAGTTTTGTAACCGTAAGGATTATTTGGTAAACAGATCAACCAGATCCTGGCCGTCTTCGTAGCCCTGGCTCTTCAGCTCGTTTACGAACCATTCGTCTACACCGTCTACAGCTTTCTTGAAGGAATCGATATCCATATCAGCTTTCTCTGTGAAGGTTACGCCGTTTTTGGATTCCCAGCGTTCTTTAATCTCATTGTCACTGGAACGGTTGATGTAACGTTCGTATTCAACTGCCTTCTGACCACATTCATCAACAACTGCCTGCTGTTGTGGTGTGAGGCCGTCGTAGATATCCTGATTGATGCAGAAGAACAGACAGTCATAAATTGCATCCCACATGGAGCAGTAAGGCTGAACCTCCTGAACGCTTGCTGCGTCAATAGCAGGAAGTGGATTTTCCTCACCTTCAACAGTGTTCTGCTGAAGTGCTGTGTAAGTTTCTGACCAGTTCATGTTTGTGGCATCAGCACCCCATCTCTTGTAGCATTCCATCAGAAGGTTGGAACCTGCTACACGGACCTTCAGGTTCTTCATATCATCTACAGATTTGATTTCATGTTTGCTGTTTGTGATCTCGCGGAAACCGTTCTCTGCAATACCCATGCAGTGGAGTCCGTATTCGCCAAGGATTTCTTTCAGTTTTTCACCAGCTTCGCCATCGAATTTCGCATCTGCATCGTCGTAAGAATCATAGACGAACGGAAGAGAAACAACGTTGAAACGTGGATCAAATGCAGAGTAGATCAGGTTGGAGTGCATGGAGATCTGAACCGGGTCCCCATTCATCAGAGCCTGAATACCTTCGGACTGGTTGCCGTTTGTAAGTTGGTCAGCTGCATAAATATTGACTTTAACCTTTCCGCCTGTAGCTTTTTCCATCAGTTCACCGAACTTACGTCCGCCGTCAGCCCAGGTACTTGTCTCAGTAGTGGAGCAAGCGAAGTTCCAGGTTGTTTCCGGCCAGTCCAGATCACTGTAATCTTCCACTGTGTTGAAGGAGTCCTTTGTGAAAAGATCAACCAGATCCTGAGCATCGTCATAGCCCTGGCTCTTCAGTTCGTTTACAAACCAGTCATCGATACCGTCAACTGCTTCTTTGAAGGAGTCGATGTCCATGTCTTCTTTTTCTGTGATTGTTACACCGTTCTGGTTTGCCCAGCGTTCTTTGATCTCGTCATCTCCGGAGCGGTTGATGTAACGCTCATATTCAACTGCTTTCTGTCCTGCCTCGTCAACAACTTCCTGCTGTTGTGGTGTGAGACTGTTGTAGATGTCTTCGTTGATACAGAAGAACAGGCAGTCATAAATTGCATCCCACATAGAGCAGTAAGGCTGAACCTCCTGAACACTTGCAGCGTCGATAGCGGGAAGCGGATTCTCCTGACCTTCTACTGTGTTCTGCTGAAGTGCTGTGTAAGTTTCAGACCAGTTCATGTTTGTGGCATCAGCGCCCCATCTCTTGTAGCATTCCATCAGAAGGTTGGAGCCTGCTACACGAACCTTCAGGTTCTTCATATCGTCTACAGATTTAATCTCATGTTTGCTGTTTGTGATTTCGCGGAAACCGTTCTCTGCAATACCCATGCAGTGGAGTCCGTACTCACTGAGGATTTCTTTCAGCTTTGCACCTGCTTCGCCATCGAATTTCGCATCTGCATCGTCGTAAGAATCATAGACGAACGGAAGAGAAACAACGTTGAAACGTGGATCAAATGCAGAGTAGATCAGGTTGGAGTGCATGGAGATCTGAACCGGGTCCCCATTCATCAGAGCCTGAATACCTTCGGACTGGTTGCCGTTTGTAAGCTGGTCAGCAGCGTAAATGTTGACTTTGACTTTGCCGCCTGTGGCTTTTTCCATCAGTTCACCGAACTTACGTCCGCCATCAGCCCATGTACTTGTCTCAGTAGTGGAGCATGCGAAGTTCCAGGTCATTTCCGGCCAGTCAAGGTCGCTGTAATCTGCGATTGTGTCAAAGGAGTTATTGCCGTCTCCTGCCTCCTTGGAAGCTGTGTCAGAGGAAGCGGAGGACTGATCACCTGTGTAGGAGCCTTCTTTTGCAAGAGCTTTCGGAAGGAAAGTGGAGGTGATCGGGATGTATGTAACGATCAGAAGAACTGCAACGCAGGCTGCGATCATTGGCACAACTGCCCTTGAGATCTCCTGCAGAGTAACTTCCAGACCTTTTTTGATCTTGATGCTGATTGCTACGAAAAGGTTTACACCTACAGGAGGAGTTACCTGTCCGATTGCAAGGTTTACAGTTGCCATAACACCGAATGCTACTATATCGTATCCAAGAGCCTTACATACAGGAAGCATGATCGGGATGAAGATGTACATAGCGGAGTTTGCATCGATGAAGCATCCTGCGATCAGGAAGATGATATTTACGATCAGCAGGAAGGTAAACTGATTGTGTGCGATGCTTCCAAGTAAATTGGAGGCTGCATCTGCAATACCGAATTTGGTACATACAAAGGAGAACAGAGAGGCACTTGCTACGATGAGCATAATACCGCCGGTTGTCTTTGCTGAGTCTACCAGAATGTCAAACATATCGCGGATGGAAACTTCGCGGTAGATGACCATACCTACGAAGAGACCGTATACAACGGATACGGCTGCTGCTTCTGTTGGTGTGAAGATACCGCCGTAGATACCGCCCAGAATGATGACCGGCATCAGGAATCCCCAGAAAGCATCTTTGAAAGCGTCCCAGCGTTCTTTGCCGGAGGCTTTTTCCCTGGATGGTTTGATATTGTGTTTCTTTGCTTCCAGCATTACTACGATTATCAGTGCCACGCCCATTAGAAGACCTGGTACGATACCTGCCATGAACATATCTGCGATGGATGTGCCTGTGATGGAGGCATATACAACGAAGGCGATACTTGGCGGGATGACAATGGCGATGGAGCTTGAGGTTGCCATCAGTGCTGTGGAGAATGGTGCGGAGAAACCGCCCTGTTCTACCATTGCAGGGATCAGTACGGCGCCAAGAGCTGCAACAGTTGCAGGGCCGGAACCGGAGATGGCGCCGAAGAAGCAGGCTACGATAACACATACGATGGCGATACCGCCTTTTTTGTGGCCTACGCAGGTATCAACGAATTTGATCAGTCGTTTGGAGATACCGGCTTTTGCCATGATGTTTCCTGACAGTACGAAGAATGGGATTGCCAGGAGCAGGAATTTGCTGATTCCTGAGTACATGTTGGTTGCTACGATCGTCAGGGATGTACCGGAGTAGAGGATTGCGCATACGGAGGAAAGTCCGAGGCAGATTCCGATGGGTACACCCAGGATCAGGAATATGAAGAAGGAGATAAATAAGATTGCACTGATCATTTATTTGGCCTCCTTTTTGTCTGTTGTGATTGTGTTCATGTTACTTTTTGTGCTGTTGTCGGTATTTTTGGCACTGTCGGTTTTGCAGCAGAAGTCCAGACAGAATTCAATGAAGTGAAGGATCATGCATCCTGCACCGATGGGTACGAAGGACCAGAAGATCCATTCAGGCCAGTTTAATACGAAGGTTCTTTTTCCATTCTGAAGCTGAGTGATTACCTTGTCCATTCCGTATTTGAAAAGGATGACGCTGAAGATGATGCTCAGGACTGTGATCAGGATCACAGATGGTTTCTTCAGTTTTTTTGGAAGACGGTCTGTGACCAGTGTCAGGCTGACCAGTTCTCCTTCGCGGCAGGCAAGTGCGGCTGCCAGCAGGGTGATGAGTACGAATACCGCTACTACAAGTTCTTCTGTGAAGGACCAGGAACGGTGGATGACTTTACGGGAAAATACGTTTCCCACAGTCAGCACCAGGATCAGCAGTGTGGAGATCACAAGGACGATCTTTTCTACTGCAGCCAGTGCGTTCATGATTTTTTTGTAGATTTTCATGCTCTCTACTCCTCTCAAAAAATTTGCTGCTGTTTTTCGGAATTTGGAGCAGATTCAAGGCAGATGGAATGTAATGGTTATAATATGTAATTAGTTACATTTTTCATCTGTGGTGAATTCTGTTGTCTGCGAAAAACAGAAGTAGTGTTTCGGTTTCAGATCGACAGCCTGGAAAAGAAAGTATGTCTCGTGTGTCAGGGCTTTTTTATGTTATAGGAATATTATGGAGTAATTTCCTATAACATAAAAAAAGTCCGCCCCACGCAGGGACGGACATATGATATTCCGTAACCACCCTGTTTCACCTTTGAAACAAGTACGATTCTGCAACGTACCGATATACGCGGCTCCTGTAACGGGGGGCGGCCGGGGAAGCTTACTGTGAATACGGCAATATCTGTGATGGCTGTATTCAAGGGTTCGGCTTTCCTTCTCGGGGATGATATTCGAAACAGGTCTGTCACTGCATTTCACCGGACTGCAGTTCTCTGAGGACAGGGGGGACTGTTTTTACTGGTTCCCTTCGTTGAATTTATGCGTTATAGGTTTAGCTGTTTAAAAAGCTAAAGCAATTTTAACGCTGTTTGTTTTGAAAGTCAAGAGGTTTTTGTAAGTATTTGGGGGAAGTTTGTTGGTGTGGGGCGTACATAGACAATAAGGGACGCGCGAAGCAGCATCTCTCTGCAGGTTCAGTTCCGGGGGCTAAGTAACTCTAAGGTGGGGGAAATCCGCTAAAAGCATGAAGAAAAATGCAAAACTCGCTCCGTCGCAGACTCCGCTCAGACAGGTTGCTATTTTTCTTCATAACGCGGATTTCCCCCACCTAAGAGTTACTAAGCCCCCTCCAAATTCACCTGCAGAGAGATGCTGCTTCACGCTGGCTATTGGCTGTGTAAGAGAAAATGGATGAGGTGGTGGGAGCGGAGGGGTCAAGTGAAAAGAATCAGTTGTTACTCTTGACAATCGAATGATTTTCTGCGTATATTTTGGATAAGTAAAATTATGAAAATAAATGAGTAAAAGCTACAAAGATGAGCAGAAAGAGGTAAAGATCATGGATTTAAAGAATTATTCAACAGGGGTACAGCATATCGGGATTCCGACAAATGACATTGATAAAACTGTGGAGTTTTATCATAAACTTGGTTTTGAGACTGCATTTGAGACCGTAAATGAGGAAGCGAATGAGAAGGTTGTGTTTCTGAAACTGGGAACTCTGGTAGTGGAGACTTATGAGAATCATGCGGCGAAGATGGAGCATGGAGCGATCGATCATGTTGCACTTGATGTAAGAGATATTGAGGAGATTTTCCGGTATATTAATGAAGCTGGTTTAAACTCCACACAGGATACCATTCATTTCCTGCCATTCTGGGAAAATGGTGTGAAGTTTTTTACCATTGAGGGTCCGAACAAGGAGAAAGTGGAATTCAGTCAGTATCTGTAAAACAGAAAAAGTTACGGAATATACCTGTATAATAAAATGAAGCAGTAAAGCCGATACATTGACTGGAAGCAGTGTGTCGGCTTTTTGGCTGTCCGGAATAGACCGCAGCAGTGAAAAACGGGAAAAATAAAGGGGCATTAAAGGGAAAAGAGAGATGAAAAATTTAAAGAAGTGGTATATTAATCTGTCGATACAGAGAAAAATTCTGTATTGTACGTTAGGGGTAGCATTGGTTGTTCTGTTGGCTGCCAGTGTTTCGCAGTATATGTCTGCATCTTCAATTGTGACAGAACAGACAAGGAAGCAGTCTGCGGGAGTGGTGAACGAGTTGTCGGTGAATTTGGATCATTATTTTGATATGGTGAGGAATTCATTTGAGTATATTGCAAATAACAGTACGGTTCAGGAGGAATTGGAGTCTGATGAACCATATAAATCGGATGGCACAGAGCTGTATTCCTATTATTCAAGATCGGGGCAGATCAGAAGGCTGCTTTTACAGGGATATACAAGTATTTATATGAATGATATCCAGCTGTATGGTTATAACGGAGCAAATCATCTGCTGGCAAATAATCATGAGATTAATGAAAATACCGCTCAGACATCCTGTGAACTGGCGGAGCAGGCAAAAGGACGCTGTATTTATTATAATGCTTCTGAGGAAGGCCTGATGTATATGGCAAAGCAGATCAAAGATTCTCTGACTATGAAGCCAGTGGGAATATTGAGAGCATCTATTAAGCTGAGCTATCTGAAAAAAATGACGATCACAGCCAGAGATTCTTTGTCTGCACATATTTTTCTTCTGGACAGTGACAAAAATGTTCTGATAGAGAGCGCAGAGAATGATGCGACAATCAGTGACAGAAGCTGGATAGAAAAAATATCAGGTAACACAGGAGATTTTCTGTTTACTGCAGATGGACAGGGTTATGACTGTGTATATCAGAGAAGTTCTGACACAGGACTTACAGTTGTAGGAATGATTCCTATGAGTTTCTTACAGAAAACAGCCAGAGGATTACAGAAAACGACAATCATGCTTATTCTGGCAAGTTTGATGTTGTGTATTTTTCTTGCTGATATTCTGGCAAAGGGAATCGCCGGTCCGATCAAGCGTACAAGTAAAGCAATGCAGCAGTTTGCGGAGGGGGATTTTTCTGTCCGTCTTCCGGAAGGAAGAAGGGATGAGATTGGAGCCATGAATTCTGTTTTCAACCAGACGATAGAGAAAATAGAGCAGCTGATAAAACAGGTTGTGGAGATGGAAACAGTTAACAAAGATATTGAATTCCAGGCTTTACAGGCACAGATCAATCCGCATTTTCTTTATAATGTACTGGATACAATCAACTGGATGGCGCGAAAAAAAGGTGAGGATAATATTTGTCGTATGGTTACTTCTATCAGCAGTCTGATGCGTGCAAGTATCAGCAATAAAAGAAGTATGGTTTATATTCGTGAGGAAATAAAATATGTACAGGATTATCTTTACATACAGGAAACCAGATATGGAGATAAATTTACATCTTATATTGAAGTGGATGAGAGATTAAATGAATTAGAGATTCCGAAGATGACTATTCAGACACTGGTGGAAAATGCGGTAGTTCATGGTGTGGAAAATGCGACATGGGACTGTTTCCTTTATGTTTCAGGAGAAATTACAGATGGAATGGCAGTATTTACAGTAAAGGATGATGGAGTTGGAATGTCACAGGAACAGTTGGAGAAATTGATGGGGACAGAGGAAGAGCCAGATCATGAAGCAGAGCGGACACATACTCATCTGGGAGTGTATGCGGTGAGAAAGAGACTGGATTATGTATATCAGAACAAGGCAAGGATGAGCATTACATCAGAACCGGGGAAGGGAACACAGGTAATACTGGAAATCCCGATGAACGGTAATGTCGGAGTTACCTACAGGAAATGTGATGAACCTGTTAATGAAAATAACAAAAAAAGGGGAGACGAGAGATAATGGAATTGCAGGTAATGATATTAGATGATGAATATATTATTCTGGATGGTTTATGTTCGTTTCCATGGAGCGATTATGGATACCATATATCCGCAACTGCAAGGAACGGATTGGAGGGTCTGGAGAAACTAGAGCAGGCGAAACCGGATCTGATTCTTACAGATGTGAAGATGCCGGGAATGGATGGACTGGATTTTGCAGAAAAAGCACATGAGATTTATCCCAATGCGGTTATAGTGATACTGACAGGATATGACAGTTTTGCCTACGCTCAGAAAGCAATCAGCATTGGTGTGGAAGAATATCTTCTCAAACCGGTGGACTATGATGAGTTAAAGGCAATGGCTGCCCGGATTGCAGGGGAAATTCATGCAAAGAAGGAAAAACAGCAGGAAATCCGGGATCTGAAGAAATATTTCAATAGGTCAGTTCCGCAGCTGAGATCCAAATTTGCGGGAAATCTTCTGTATGGAAGAATCCAGGGAAAAGGAGTTGTAAAAGAGCAGGCAGAATCTCTGAATCTGACAATAGAGAAATATATTGTGTGTGTAGGGCGAAAAGTTGTTGGAGAAAATAAAATCCATACAGGAGATAAATGGATAGAGGAATTTGCATGCATCAATATTTTTGAGGAAATTTTTAATGATTTTGGAATTCATGTTTTGAGCGATTATAATACAGCAACTGCAGAATATAATTTTATTCTTTTGTTTGAAAAGGAAGAAGAAAACGCAGTATGTATGGAAAAAGCATTGCAGGCATGCAGTAAGATACAGGTAGAAGTAGAACGGTATCTGAAAGCACATATGAATTTTGGATTGAGCGATGTAGAAGTGGACGAATATCAGGCAAATGCACAGTACCGTAAGGCACAGACAGCATGCAGGCAATGTGTTTATCTGGGTACGAATATCATACTCAGATACGAAGATCTGCAATATGAAAAACAGACAGACTTTGTGATTACTTCCGGTGAAAAAACACATTTTATGATGACTTTGTTTCAGGACAGTTTTGAGAAAGCGGAGGATGAACTTCATCAGATGTTTCGAAACGCACCGGAAGATGTATCTCCGGTGAAATTTGCAGCAATGGATTTACTTTTGGGATGTATGAAATTTCCATATATCTGTGCAGTTGACAGTGAAATTCATAATAAAAACTGGAATCTTTCTGTGCTTCAGGATGGAATAAAAAGAATCTGTCAGTGCGAGAACACAGAAGAGGTGTTGAATTGTCTGCTGAATCTGTTTGGAACGCTGATTAAACAGAATACAGAAGGAACTGATGAACGGAACCGGAAACTGGTTCAGAGTGTTCTTTCTTACATTGAGAAGAATTATTCAGGAGATTTATCTATGGATGATCTGACTGAGAAATTCCATGTAAGCAGAACCTATATCAGCCGCCTTCTTAAGAAATATGCCGGAAAGAGTTTTCTGGAATATCTGACAGATGTCCGGTTCCAACAGGTGGAGAAACTGATTGCAGATAATAAATATAAACAATATGAAATCGCAGAAATGGTAGGATACAAAGACTTTGGATATTACATAAAAGTATTCAAAAAGCGTTACGGTATTACACCCAATGAATTCAGGAAATATATATAAACAGCGAGGTTAACTGTATCAGGTAAGTCATTTAATCGAATCAGGCAAGTAGCGAGGCGGATGATTTTATCTGCCTGACGATAGAACAGGAGATTTGTGCACAGTATAAAATTTGTGCACAAATCTCCTATTTTTACTTTTATTTCCAATTGTTTATAAAAGGTAAAAAGACTAAAATAAAATCATCAAGAACGAGGAAACACAAATTAAAAGGAGGAAACAAGTAAATGAGGAAAATGAAAAAAGTGTTATCACTTGCCATGACGGCAGCTATGACAGCCAGTCTTCTGACAGGCATGGGAGCAGTTACAGCTTCTGCGAAGAAATCGGACGATGGAAAAAGAACGAAGATTACTGCTTTATTAAAAGGTACAGAGTCTACAGAACAGTATAAGACATTTGATTATCTTCTTAAAAATTTCTGTGATGAAAAAGGTCTGGATTATGAAATTGAACTTGTAAACGATATGCAGGATTATTTTACAAAACTCCAGATGTATATTAACAGTGATACACTTCCGGATATTTTTGGATGCCCGAACGGAACACTTTCTAAAGCATGCAAAGATATTGATGCACTGGTTAATGTGGGAGATGAACTTGAAAGAAACGGATATGATGAGAAATTAAATGGTGCGATCAGAGATTTCCTTACAGATGCAGACGACGGAAATATGTATCTCTTCCCACAGGGATTGTACTGTGAGTATTTTATGTACAGAAAAGATATCTTTGAAAAAGCAGGAATCAAAGATGCTCCGACAACATGGGAAGAATTTGAAGAAGATTGCCAGAAAATTGCAGATCAGGGCGAGATTCCGGTTATTGTGGGAGGTTCTGATGCATGGCAGCTGATGAGATATCTTTCTTTCTCACCATGGAGAGTAACTGGTCCTGAATTTATTGAGGGTTATCAGGCTGGAACAGATTCTTTCAGTGACAATGAGTCTGCAAAATATGCAGTAAATCTTCTTTCTGATCTTGGAACAAAAGGTTATTTTGAACCAGGATTTGCAAGTGTAGATTTTACCTCTGCATGTAACTTATTCTTTGGTGGTTCCGGTGCAATCTTCTATACAGGCTCCGGACAGATCAGCCTTGCAGAAGAAATGTATGACAATGGTGAACTTGGATTCTTCCCTGTGCCGGATACAGAAGGAATGGACAATATGTCTACTAACGTACCAGTTCATGCAGGTTTTGCGGAAGGATTTAATAAGGCAACATATGATGATACAATGCAGGAATTCTTCGATTATATGTGCGAAAACTTTACAGATGCATGCTACAATCAGGCACAGGTTTTCTCACCGTTTAATGAAGAACTTCCGGAAGGACTGCCACAGCTTTACTATGATACACAGCCAATGTTTGAAGATGCAGAAACAGCATGGACTTCCTGGGATGACAAACTGGATTCAGATGTAATGACTAAAATTGTTGATGAACAGCAGCAGCTTGCTCAGGGAATCATAAAACCGGATGAATTTATTAAGACCTGTGATTCTTTGGTAAAGAAATAAAAAAATTTAAGCAGTAGTCTGGAGACTGGCAAAATTTTTGTCAGTCTCTTTGAAAGAAAAGACATAAAACAATTTGATTTTCGGAAAGGAGGGAGCCTCGTGCAGAAAGCATTTGGAAAAAAATCAGTAATTTTCTTATTTATTTTTCCGGCATTTCTTATCTATACGGCATTTGTAATCGTGTCCATTGTATGGGCCGGATATTACAGCTTCTTTGACTGGAGCGGTGTTGGTGAAAAGGTATTTGTAGGCTTCAAAAATTACATTGAACTTCTTACACAGGATGATGTTTTCAGATCTACTGTATGGCATACACTGATTTATACAGTGATCAATGTTGCAATTCAGGTATTTGGAGGTTTATTATTTGCGATTCTCCTCAGTCGTATTAAAAAAGGAAGAGTTGCTTTACAGACTCTGTATTATATTCCGGTAGTTATCTCTTCTGTAGCGATTTGCCAGATTTTTACAAAGTTATTATCAGTAACTCCAACCGGTATTGTGAATCAGGTATTATCATTCATCGATCCATCTCTGAAACTGATGGAGTGGATTTCCAATCCTCAGATTTCACTGTATGTAACAGCTTTTGTAGAAGCATATAAATACCTGGGACTGTATATGGTTATCTTTTATGCAGCACTGATCGGTGTTCCGGATGAACTGGGAGAAGCAGCACTGATCGATGGAGCATCAACATGGCAGGAATATCTTTATGTAAGAATTCCTTATATTAAACCGGTTATCATTGCAAACTGTCTGCTGGTACTGAATGGTTCCCTGAGATCTTTCGAGTTCTCTTATCTGTTAACACATGGAGGACCGGGAAATGCTTCTGAACTTATGACAACTTATATGTATAAACAGGCGTTCAGCAGTATGAAATATGGTTACGGAAGTTCTGTAGCGATCATGATCGTAATCATCTGTATGGTAGTTGGAATGTTATTCCGTAAATTCACAGGAGGAGGGGATGACGAATGAAAAAGAAAAAACCAACCATTCCGAGCATCATTAAATGGGTTATAGCATTAATCCTTGTTGTGATGCAGGTTTATCCTTTCTTCTATGTATTTACTTCAAGCTTTAAGTCACTGGATGATTTCAGACAGTTACCGGCATATGCACTCCCGTCAAAATGGGTGCTGACAAACTTTATCAATGTTTTTACAAAAAGCCATATGCTGACTTATTTTAAAAACAGTATTATTGTTTTGATCGGTGTATTGATTCCTCTGCTTTTATTTGCATTGATGGCTGGATTTGCATTAAGCAAAATCAAATTCAAAGGCAGAAAATTTGTCCTTAATTATTTCCTTCTTGGATTGATGCTTCCTATGCAGGTTGCACTGATTCCATTGTTTACTATTTTTAATAAGATGGGACTGATCAATACATACCCGGCAATTATTTTGCCACAGATTGCTTTTTCACTGTCTTATTCCATTCAGCTGTTTTATTCATTTAGCAAATTCTTCCCTGAAGAAATGCTGGAAGCAGCGATCATTGATGGATGTTCACCGATAGGATGTTTCTTTAAGATGGTGGTTCCGATGTCACTGAACTCTATTATCACAGTAGCAACCATGCAGGCAGTATTCTGCTGGAATGAGTATATTAATGCTTATACATTTACCAGATCTACAGATATGAAAACCATTACACTTGGTTTAAATGACTTCGTAGGAAGCATGGGACTGACAGACTGGGGTGGTACATTTGCAGCCATCACTGTAACAGTACTTCCGGTATTTATTTTCTACTTCTTCAGCAGCAAGAAGATGCTGGCAGGTATGACAGCAGGTGCAGTAAAAGGTTGATAATATGCAAGAATTACCTGATAACAGTAGTTTGATTTATGAGTAAATAACAGGCTTGCCGGAAAAGTACAAGCAGGCCTGTAAAGTGAAATAAAGTATAAAAAAGGAGATTAAGACTATGCAGAAATTATACTATCAGTTCCCGGGAACATGGTTTGGCGATTGCATGCCATTTGGACATGGAGATAAATTCTATTTATATCATCAGAGAGATACCAGAAAACCGGGACCATTTGGAGAACCATTTGGCTGGGATCTGGCAACAACTTCTGATTTTGTGCATTACGAAGATAAAGGTGTGGCAATTCCGAGAGGAACAGATGAAGAGCAGGATCAGTTTATCTTTGCAGGAAGTGTTTTCGAGGCAGAAGGACAGTATCATATTTTCTATACAGGTTATAACCGTGATTATCCGGCACTTGGAAAACCATCTCAGGTTCTGATGCATGCATACAGCGATGATCTTGTAACATGGCACAAAACTCAGGATGCACTTACCTTCACTCCACAGGAAGGCTATGACCCGGATGACTGGAGAGATCCATGGGTGATCCGCGATGAGGAAAATGATCAGTATCTGCTGATCCTTGGTGCAAGATTACAGGGACCAAAGACAAGACAGACAGGAAGAACTGTTAAATTCACATCTAAAGACCTGAAAAACTGGAAGTTTGAAGGAGATTTCTGGGCACCGGATCTCTATACTATGCATGAGATGCCAGACTTATTTAAGATTGGTGACTGGTGGTATCATATTGTGACAGAATACAGTGACAGAAGTAAAATGGTATACCGTATGAGCAAGAGTCTAGAAGGTCCATGGATCGCACCGAAAGATGATGCATTTGACGGCAGATCTTATTATGCAGGACGTACTTTTGAACTGAACGGACAGAGAATCCTCTTTGGCTGGGTTGCTACCAAGGATCAGGATGATGATGACAATAACTTCATCTGGGCAGGAACATTTATGGCACATGAGGTTTACCAGAGAGAAGATGGAACTCTTGGTGTAAGAATTCCGGAAACTGTATGGAATGCATTTGATAAAGAAGAAAAGACAGAAGATTTTGTAATTGATACTCCAACTAAGAGTACAGAAAAAGTAGTTGCAAAAGACACAGGAGATATCTTCAAATTCGAAGCAGATGTGGAATTTACAGAAGGAACCAGAACTTTCGGTGTGAGATTCTATGAAGATGAGGATAAAGCTGAGTCTTACCAGTTCGTATTTAATGTAACAGAAGACAGATATGTATTTGAGAAAAAACCAAACTGGCCATGGCCTGCAAACCAGAATATCGGACTGGAGAGACCGCTGGAACTGGTACCTGGTAAGAAATACAATATCAAAATGATCGTAGATGATACAATTGCTACAATCTATGTAGACGGTGTTGCATTAAATGCAAGAGCATATAAACGTCCGGGAGAAAGTCTGTCACTCTTTGCTTCTGAAGGAAGCCTGAAAGTAACTAACTGCAAGGTTACAACCGGATTAAAGAAATAGAGACAGACAGCAATTTAATCGATAAACCGCGGAGCAGTGATTCGGTGTAGAGTAACGTGACGAAGAAATTGCTGTAAATAAAAAAGTTGCTGTGCGTTTCAGTTATAGAAATGCACAGCAGCTTTTTTGCGTTAAGTCGATTGGAAACAACAGATTTAGGGGTTGCTTAATCTTCTAATTTAATCTTTTCTTTCAGAACCACACATCCTGCCATATCACCGATAACGTTAACGCAGGTAGCACCCATATCGCAGAGTGTATTGATACTGATATAAACACCCATAACACCTGCCGGCAGGCCTGCCATAGTTGCGAGGGCTGCGAAGGATGCGATGGCACCGCCCGGGATTCCCGGGGTTCCTACTGACAGGAGTACGTTTGCCAGAAGGATTATGATCATCATGGAAATGCTTACGTTAATTCCGCATGCATTGGCGAAGAACATGATCATGAATGACATCAGGATGGATACGGCATCCATGTTTACAGTAGCGCCAAGAGGAATGGCAATACTTGTGATCTTGTTGGATACGCCCATTTCGTCTTCCATACGCTGTTTACTGATCGGAATGGTCGCTGAACTGGAACAGGTTCCGAATGCGTTCAGAGCGGCAGGAAGCATTGCTTTGAAGAATTTCACAGGGCTTTCTTTGCCGATGAATTTCACGGAGCCGCCGTAAATGATCAGGGCAAATCCGAAGAATGCCACATACAGGATGATCAGCTGAGTTGCCAGTGAAATGATGGTTTCTGTACCGTTGGCTTCTACAACAGGAACGATAGTACAGAATACACCGATAGGTGTGAAGTACATAACTGTGCTGATGACTTTCAGACAGACTTCGTTACAGGAATCGATGACTTTCAGAAGTGCAGTACCCTTTTCGCCGATGGCGATAAGTGTGAAGCCTACGATGACTGCGAATACAAGTACCTGAAGCATATTTCCGTTTGCGAAAGCTGCAACCGGATTGGATGGGATCAGGTTTTTGATGGTGTCCAGAATGCTGGTCATCTCAGTTGCCTGGATGTCGGAAGTTGCCATCTCGAATTTAACACCCTCACCGAGATGGATCAACCGCGGGATGATCAGTCCTGCCAGGCTGGCAAGTGCTGTGGTGCACAGGAAAAAGATCATGGCGCCGGCTGTGATCTTGCCGGTTGTGCGGGCATTACCGATGCTGGAGATACCCATGATAATGGAACAGAAGACCAGTGGAAAGATCATCATGTTCAGGGCATTCATGTAAATGCTTCCGATAAGGCTTGTGATGGCAAGTACCGGTTCGAAACGGTTTGCCAGAAACAGTCCGGTAATGATACCAAGGATCAGACCGGTAAAGATTGCTGCGGTAATATGTTTTTTATACCACGAATAGAATTTTTTCATTTGTTCCCTCCTCTTTATTTTCATTTCCTGATACCCGAAGGACTATATTGGCAGACGGATTGAGTGATGCGCAAATCTGGTAAAATTTCTGCGGCCTATAACTGTGATAAGATACCGGGTTCAGGAAAAATAGCACGACACTACTTTACCACAATAATGTGTGAATTACAATATTTCCCGCTGTTTTCTTATTTGAGTGGGAGTGTTTCCGAAGTGCTCAAGGAACATCCTGCGAAATAGTTTGTAATTGATAAAGCCATGCCGCTCCAAATTGTAACACAGAAAAACAGGCATCGATGATACAGATATCGAAGCCTGTTTTTCTGTGTTGCAGGAAATTATTTTGTAATATTCCTGTGACATAAAAAGTCCTATGCAGGCTATTATGATTGTCAGGTGCGGGTGAAGAGGGTATAATAGTTGTAATTATTTAACCAAATCAAGGAAGTCCCTGCTTCAATTGTAAAGAGCAATAAGTAGTAGGTGGGGATTTACTTGTATCAGAAGGAGTGTTTATATGAAACCAATTATTTTATTAATAAATTTTCAGGATCAGCAGAAGCTTCGCAAGTTAAAGATGGCATTACTGCCTTTTAAGATACGTTTAAAAACTGTAGAAACTCAGGACTATAGTCAGCCAATCGGATATCTGGCAGGAGTGAAAGAGATTTCTCAGGTGCAGATTCCATCAGCGCTGATCCCTCAGGAGCAGATGGAGAAGGAAATGCTGATTCTTGCAGGAATCACTGGAAATCTGTTTGACCAGGTGCTTTACACTCTGCGGAAAGCAGGCACACCTGTGGATTACAAGGCGGTTCTGACGGAGCATAATCAGAACTGGAACTGTATGCAGCTTTATAAAGAACTGGAGAAAGAACATAATATGTATCATCCGTCTTAAATAACATGGATAGTTGGAGGCTTAAGTTATGAAGGTTGTAGTTGCAGTTGATTCATTTAAGGGAAGTATGACTTCCATGGAAGCAGGAATGGCTGTCAAAGAGGGTATTCTTGCAGCAAAGAAGGACGCAGAAGTGGTCGTAAAGCCGCTGGCTGACGGTGGAGAGGGAACTACGGATGCGCTGATCGAAGGCCTGAAGGGAGAGCGTGTGGATGTGACAGTTACAGGTCCTTATCATGAGCCGGTTCAGGCATATTATGGATATCTCAGGGAAAGTAATACCGCAGTTATGGAAATGGCAACAGCAGCAGGTATCACACTTTCAGATAAGAAGGATCCTATGACCGCTACCACCTATGGAGTGGGAGAACTGATCCTTCATGCAATCGGCAGAGGTATCCGCGACTTCATTATCGGTATTGGCGGAAGCGCCACTAATGACGGTGGAGTGGGAATGCTGAGAGCCTTTGGATATAAATTTCTGGATGAAAAGGGAGAAGATGTAGGGGAAGGTGGACAGGCACTTGCAAGGATTGCATCTGTAGAAATTTCAGACAAGAAGGAACTTCTTTCCCAGTGTAATTTCAGGATTGCCTGTGATGTGACCAATCCTCTCTGCGGTTCTCAGGGAGCTACATATATCTATGGACCGCAGAAGGGAGTTACCCCCGATATCCTTCCGGTTCTGGATGCAGGCATGAAAAACTATGCAGAGGTTACTGCCAAAGTGATTGGTAAAGATAACCAGAATGCAGCAGGTGCAGGTGCGGCAGGCGGACTTGGATTTGCATTTCTGAATTATCTGGATGGAGAGCTGACACCGGGAATACAGCTTATTCTGGATGCTGTCCATATAGAGGATGAGATGAAGGATGCAGATGTGGTTGTGACAGGGGAAGGTCGTCTGGATCATCAGACTGCCATGGGAAAAGCCCCGGTGGGCGTTGCGAAGCTTGGCAGGAAATATGGCGCAAAAACCATTGCATTTGCAGGAAGTGTTACGAAGGAGGCAGTTGCCTGCAATGAAGCAGGAATAGATGCTTTCTTTCCAATTGTACGCGGAATTTCCACGCTGGAAGAAGCAATGGATCCGGACACTGCAAAAGCAAATATGGCTGCAGCTGCAGAGCAGGTATTCAGACTGTTGTAATTATTTTTCATAAAAAATCTTCTGAAGCAGATAGGAAATCGATTTGATATGTCTCACAGGAGATTTTTGTTTGCAGAAATTGCAATGTTGAGAAACTTCAGATGATATAGTAAAATTATTACAGCCAGAGAAAATACTTTGAAAAAAGTTGATTAAAAGATCTAAGGATATGTAAGGGAGAGACAACATGACACTAACACAGATGAATTATATCATCACAATTTCCGAAACTGGTTCATTAAATAAAGCTGCGGAGGCGTTGTATATTTCCCAGCCTTCTCTGACCAATGCAGTGAAGGAACTGGAGAAGGAGCTTGGAATCATTATATTCAACCGCAGCGGTCGTGGTGTGACACTGACCAATGACGGGACAGAATTTCTGATGTATGCCCGTCAGATATACGGACAGTATGAAAGTGTGGTTGAGAAATACAGTGAGGGTGGTTCCTATAAGAAGAAATTTGGCGTTTCCACCCAGCATTATTCTTTTGCAGTGAAAGCATTCGTGGATATGGTGCAGAAGTTTGATGTGTCGGAATATGAATTTGCCATCAGGGAGACAAAGACTGCAGATGTGATCAGTGACGTCAGCACCATGAAAAGCGAGGTGGGAGTACTTTATCTCAGTGATTTCAACAGAAAGGCACTGCTAAAGCTTCTCCACTCTGCGAATCTGGAGTTTCATCATTTGATTGACTGTCAGGCATATGTATATTTGTGGAAAAATCATCCACTGGCAAATGAGAAATCTATCAGCTACAGCCAGCTGGCAAAATACCCTTGTCTGTCCTTCGAACAGGGAGATAAGAGCAGTTTTTATCTGTCAGAGGAGATTCTGTCTACCAATGAATATTCCAGAACAGTTAAGGCTTCAGACCGGGCGACTATGCTGAATCTGATGGTAGGACTTAATGGCTATACCCTGTGTTCCGGAATTATCTGTGAGGAGCTGAATGGCAGTGACTATCTGGCAATTCCCTTTGAAGGAGATGAGCAGAACCAGAACAGCGACATGGAGATTGGCTATATTACCAGAAAGAATTCGATTCTCAGCAAGGTGGGGAATCTGTATGTCTCTTCACTGAAGAAATATCTGGAGCAGAATACAATTTCGGAGTAATCAGTAACTGAGAGTCTGGATTATCTGATTACGATTCTGCTGCGTGTTGTAGGACAGATATTGTAAGGGAGAAAAACATGAATCTTGAATATATTTGTGAACAGATGGTACGCATTCTGCATGGAAATATTACCTGTATCAGCGAATCTGGTGCAATAGAAGCCTGTTATGGGGACATGGCGGCGCAGTGTAATCCTTTATTTACGGATCCGGAATTTCTGTCTGCTGTTCATGAGCGTGAGAGAAAAGATTATCCGGATCTTTTTTATGAGAAAGATACGATTCTTTATGCGGTCGTTTCATTAGAAAATGCAAAAATTGTGGCAGGTCCTGTCAGCACTGAAAAGCATATAAAAGATTCAGAACATTATCTGATGCAGCACCACCATATCAGTGATGAGACGGGCTTTCGTCTGTCGTTTTGTGAGCTTAAAGTGTTTGTCTCAGGAATTCTGATGCTCTATCATATGATAACAGGAAAAGAACTGACGATTAATGATCTCTGGCAGAAGAATGGAATTCGGGAAACAGATATTATAGAAGTGAAAGGACAGATTTCCAGCGTTATTTTTGAGCATCAGGAGCAGGAACTTCCACATAATCCTTATGATCAGGAAGTGCGTGAATTGGATAGTATCCGTCATGGAGATGTGGAAATGCTTAACCGCAGTTTAGCTGAAACTTATCGTGGAGAAGTAGGACAGCTTGCCAAAAATCAAGTCCGCCAGGCGAAGAATATTGCCATCTGTGTTATCGCACTTGCATCCCGTGCAGCCATCAGCGGGGGAATGATTCCGGAAGAGGCTTTTTCCATTGTGGATGGTTACATTATGAAGATTGAGGATATGAATAATGCAGTAAAAATCGATTCCATGATGCGCCAGGCAGAATACGAATTTGCAGAATGTGTGGCAGAAATTCATAAGAATCAGCAGAAAAATGAGCTGGTTGAGTGGACAAAGAATTATATTTATCAGAATCTCCACAGTGATATCGTTATAGGAGAGATTGGGCAGAAAATAGGGGTAAATACAAGCTATTTATCGGATCTTTTTCATAAGGTTGAGGGGACTACTATACAGCAGTATATCCGTAAAGAGAAAATACGCCTTGCGGAAAATATGCTTCGTTATTCTGATTATGAAATAAAAGAAATTGCCAGTTATCTGTCTTTTTGTTCTCAAAGTTACTTTGGAAATATTTTCCGGCAGCAGACGGGGATGACACCTGCCAGATACAGAAAGAAATATGGAAAATGGAAAGAACCAAAATAAATGATAGTTTGCAAAAATAAATGATATAATATCCGAAAAATCTCTGTTAGTATACATGCATAAGCAAAGCAAAACAGGGAGGAAAGATGATGCTTTTTAAAAAATTTACAAATGAAAATGCATCCGAAAAAGTTACGGTTAAAGAACGTCTGGCTTATGGATGTGGAGATTTTTCAAGTAACATTATGTATTCTGCAATGGCAGCATTTCTGTTATTTTGTTACACAGATGTAGTCGGGGTAAGTGCTGCGGCAAAAAGTCAGTTTGAGAAATTTATGATTGGTTGAAATAATATAGTGTAAGATCTGGAGGATATATTATAATGAAGAAACTTCTCTACGGAGCAGCATATTATGATGAGTATATGCCATACGACCGCCTGCAGCAGGACGTGGCAATGATGAAAAAGGCAGGAATCAATACAGTAAGGATCGCAGAATCCACATGGAGCACCTGTGAACCACAGGAAGGTGTTTTTGATTTCTCACATGTGGAACGTGTTATGGACGCAATGGAGGAAGCCGGGATCAATGTGATCATCGGAACTCCTACATATGCAATCCCTACATGGATGGTGAAATCTCACCCGGATGTTATGGCAGAAACCGTAAAGGGCAGAGGAATCTACGGAGCCCGTCAGATTATGGATATCACTCATCCGGTGTATCGTTTCTATGCAGAGCGTGTGATCCGTAAATTAATGGAGTGTACCGCACACAGAAAATGCGTTATTGGTTTTCAGGTAGACAATGAAACCAAATACTACGGAACAGCCGGAAAGAATGTGCAGGAGAAATTTGTGAAATATCTCCGCAGGAAATTTAATAATGATCTGGATGCTATGAATCATGAATTTGGTCTGGATTACTGGAGCAACCGCATCAACGCGTGGGAAGATTTCCCTGATGTGAGAGGAACAATCAATGGAAGCCTCGGAGCTGAATTTGAAAAGTTCCAGAGAACGCTGGTGGACGAATTCTTAAGCTGGCAGGCAGATATCGTAAATGAATACCGCAGAGAGGATCAGTTTATCACTCATAATTTTGACTTTGAATGGCGGGGATATTCCTATGGAGTACAGCCTGATGTAAACCATTACCATGCAGCGAAGGCACTGACGATTGCAGGCACAGATATTTATCATCCAACACAGGATGATCTGACAGGGGCAGAGATTGCATTTGGCGGTGATATGACACGTTCTTTAAAGAGAGATAACTATCTTGTTCTGGAAACAGAAGCTCAGGGTTATCCAGGATGGACTCCGTACAAGGGACAGCTCAGACTTCAGGGTTATAGTCACCTTGCAAGTGGTTCTAACAGCGTAATGTACTGGCATTGGCATTCTATTCATAATTCTTTTGAGACATACTGGAAGGGACTTCTCAGTCATGACATGCAGGAGAATGCGCCATATCGCGAAGCATGTATTATGGGTAAGGAATTCTCAGAAATCGGAAGTCATCTGGTGAATCTGAAGAAGAAAAATGATGTTGCTATCCTTGTAAGTAATGAGGCATTAACGGCTCTCAAGTGGTTCGGAATCGAGGCAACTGCGGCAGGAAATAATGGCATTGGATACAATGATGTTGTTCGCTGGATTTATGATGCACTGTATCAGATGAATATTGAGTGTGACTTCGTATGGCCGGAATCTGATAATCTGGAACAGTATAAAGCAATCTTTATCCCGGCACTCTATGCAGCACCAGATGAACTTCTGGAAAGACTGAAACAGTATGTGGCAGATGGTGGTACGTTGGTGGCAACATTTAAGACGGCATTTGCGAATGAGAATATTAAGGTAAGTCATGAAATGCAGCCGCATATTTTAAGTAACTGCTTCGGAATCAACTATCAGCAGTTTACCTTCCCGAAGAATGTCGGACTGACTGGAAGTATTATCCGAGAAAGTGGTGCAGATGAAGCAGATAAGAAAAACGAAACAAAAGAAATTATTGAGACTGAAGAAAATACAGATGTGCCTGCAACAGCTAAAGTATTCATGGAATTATTAATGCCACAGGAAGCTGAAGTTTTGGCATTTTATGACCATTATAATTGGAAAGAATATGCAGCAATCACTAAGAATCATTATGAAAAAGGAACTGCCATCTACATTGGTTGCATGACAGATGACAATACTTTAAAAGCAGTGATCACAGAAGCACTTAGGAGCGCTGAGTTAGAGCTTCCGGAATACAGATGGCCGGTGATCGTAAGAAAAGGAACCAACGATCTGGGAAAATGTGTCAGATATATCCTGAACTATTCTGCAGAAGAACAGAAAGTTTCTTATTATGGAAAAAACGGTACAGAGTTGTTATCAGGAGAATCTGTACAGGATGGAGAAAGCATCACGGTTTCACCATGGAATATAAAAATTGTTGAAGAAGCATAAAATATAGGTAATGTAAAACACAGGGAGATTTTTCTTATAGATATTCCTGTGTTTTATATTGCCTTTAAATATTGATATTATATTGTGCAAAAACTATAAAAGACAAAAAACTAACAAATGAATGACAAAATAACAAACAAAAAGGACATAATTCTTTCTTTAAATGAATGTAAAAATTGATAAAATGTTCTTATAGAAAACACAGAGATATATACAAATATCACAAACAGGGAGGAAAGAAATAAGATGAAAAAATTTACAGTGTGTTTACTGATCGGTGCAATGGCTGCAAGTATGCTTACCGGCTGTGGAAGCAATGGTGGAAGCTCTGATTCTTCAGACTCAAAAGCAGACAGCAGTTCAGAAACAATGACTATTATGATGAACGGTTCTGATTCAGATGCATATATGGAAGGATACCGTAAGATCATTGATGGATTTAATGAGTCCAACGAGTATGGAGTAAAGGTAGAAATTCAGAACGTAACCAACTCTGACTATAAGACAAAACTGACAACAATGATGGCTTCTGACTCTGAAACAGATATTATCTTTACATGGGAACTTGGATATCTTGAAAACTTTGTAAATGGTGATAAAATCGTCAGCCTTCAGAAATATCTGGATGAAGACGAGGAGTGGAAGAACAGCTTCAATGGAGGTATCTTAGATCCTTTAACATATGATGGTGAAGTATATGCGATTCCGACTCAGCAGAGTACAGCTATCATGTATTATAACAAAGCAATTTTTGATAAATATGGTCTTGAAGTTCCGACTACATATGATGAGTATGTTCAGGTATGCGACACATTAAAAGAAAATGGAGTTACACCTGTTGCATTAGCTTCTACAGCGGATGATGCATGGCTTGTATCTCAGTATATCCAGCAGCTGAGTGATGGAATTAAAGGCGAGGATTTATTCAACTCTATAAAAGGCGGCACAGGAAAATGGAACGATGAAGGTATGGTTGAAGCTGGTAAACTGTTCCAGGAAGAAGTTAATAAAGGATATTTTGAAGATGGATTTACCGGAGTATCAAGAGAAGAGGCACAGTTACAATTTGCAAATGGACAGACAGCAATGTACTTCAACGGATGTTGGGAAATCTCCAATCTGGATAAGAAAGAGAATGCTGCAGAAGCAGAAAATATTAGTTGTTTCTTAATGCCGGCAGTAAATGAAGAATATGCAGGTGTAGAAGTTGGCTCTGTTGATACTTCTTATGCGATTACTAAGAACTGCAAGAATGTAGATGCTGCAGTAGCACTGTTAAAATATATGACAAACGAAGAATCAACTTCTTCATTACTTTATGATTATGGACGTTTCCCAAGTACAAACATTGATATCGACGATTCAAAATTAACACCGCTGTGTGCAGATTTCGTAAATCTTCTGGGAGATGCAAAGGCACAGACGCCATGGTTTGACCGTGTAGATACTGATCTTGGAAATGAATTTAACAATACAGCAATTGGAATTGCAAACGGTGATGATGTGCAGGAAGCATTTGATACCCTGCAGTCTTATGCAGAAAGCAAGAGTAAATAAACAGATTGTTAAATAAACTGGCGGAACCTGAGATTTTACATTGGGTTCCGCTTGTTAAAAGGGAGAGTTGTCTATGAATAAAGTAATGGGTAATAAGAAAACCATAGCACTTTTTGTATTGCCTGCATTTATTATTTATGCAATCTTTGCATTAGCTCCTATCTTTTATAATGTGTATCTTTCATTATTTGATACAGACCTGATGTCAAAGATGAACTTTGTAGGAATCAAAAATTATCTGAGTCTTTTCAGTGATAAAACATTTAAACATGCATTTGGAAATAATATTCTGATGGTTGTCGGATCTTTGGTGGCACATATGCCATTAGCAATGTTCTTTGGTAATGCAATCTTCAAAAAAATCAAAGGTGCATCATTTTTCCAGACTGTATTTTTCCTTCCATGCGTAATCTGTGGTGTAGCAGTTGGTCTTACATGGACATTCATTTACAATGGTAACTATGGTCTTTTGAATGGATTCTTAAAGGCAATCGGACTTGGCGGTCTGCAGCAGATGTGGCTGGCTAACAAAGAGACAGCAATGCTTTGTATCATTATTGTTATCATGTGGCAGTATGTTGGTTATCATATGGTAATTCAGCTAGCTGCAATGAGAAATATTGATTCTTCTTTCTATGAGGCTGCTGAGATTGATGGTGCTACAGGCTGGCAGCAGTTTAAGTACATCACATTTCCGCTTATCAAACCAATCCTGAAAATTGACGCGGTTCTGATTATTACAGGTTCTCTGAAATATTACGATCTGGTTGCTGTTATGACTTCAGGTGGACCAAACCATGCAACAGAGGTTATGTCTACATATATGTATTATCAGTCATTTAATATTCTGAATTATGGATATGCCAGTGCAATCGGTGTTGTTTTAATGTTACTGTGTATGTTATCTGTAGGAATTTCCAACAGAGTATTCAAGACAGACGAAACAGTGTAGGAGGTGTTGGGAAATGAAGAGAAGTACCTCAGAAAATATATGGCTCGTTATTAAATATGTATCGCTGATCGGGTTTACGATTCTTTGTATCTACCCTCTTGTATGGCTGTTTTTGTCATCATTTAAAACGAATGCTGAATTGTATACGAATACATGGGGATTACCGGAACAGTGGTCAATGACAAACTATGTAAATGCAGTTGTAAAAGGTGGTGTATTCAGATACTTTGGAAACTCAGTTATTATTGCTGTTTCTGCGGTTCTGGTTACTGTAATCCTTGCAACAATGGCATCTTATGCAATTGCCAGAATGCATTGGAAGCTTGCAAACCTTACACATAGTATTTTCCTTTTAGGAATGATGATTCCTATTTATGCTCTGGTAATTCCTCTGTTCTCTATTTTTAAGGGGATGGGGCTTCTGGATACACATCTTGCTGTTATTATTCCGCAGATTGCTGTAGGATTTCCGATGGCCATTTTCATTATCTGCGGATTTATGAGAAGTATTCCTACAGAACTTGAAGAGGCAGCAATTATTGACGGATGTACGGTATTTCAGTGCTTCTTTAAGATTATCCTGCCAATAGCAAAATCTTCAGTTGTAACAGTTGCAGTCGTTCAGTTTATCAATGTGTGGAATGATCTTCTGTTGCCGAGAATTTTTCTCACGGACAGTTCAAAAATGACGCTGCCGGTAGGACTTACCAACTTCCAGGCGATGTATTCTACAGACTATGTAGGTATGATCGCGGCGGTTATTATTACAATTATTCCCAGCGTTGTAGTTTATATCTTATTACATAAACAGATTATGGAAGGTATGGTTGCAGGCGCCGTAAAAGGATGATATGATTCAGAAAAAAGAAATCACTGCTTCTTATATGGGGCAGTGATTCTTTGAATCAGGAAAAGGTGGTAATGTTATGAATTTGTTGATTGCAGATGATGAGGCTGTAATTCGCAGGGGACTGCTGAGTCTTGACTGGAAATCAATAGGAATTACAGATGTGTATTCGGTTGCAAATGGAGTAGAAGCGAAAGAACTTTTATTGAGCACATCGATCGATCTGGTTATTTTTGATATCAGAATGCCCGGTTTCAGTGGACTGGAACTGGCGCAGATGGTGAAAGAACGGTCTATGGATGTGGCCGTTGTACTTTTATCTGGATTTTCAGAATTTGAATATGCAAGATCGGCAATGCGATATGGTGTATATGAATATCTGCTTAAACCGGTTTCTCCAAATGAACTGATGGAAACAATGCATAACGTTATGCACCGTCTGGAACAGAAAAGATTTGAACAGAAGTTATTAAGCCAGAAGGATGAATTTGGGGAAAAGCATGATGCGGTATCGCAGGTAAACAGTCTTTTTGTACAGTCGTCCAATACGATTAAATCTATTTTGACAGATATTGCACAGAACTATGAACAGAATATTTCTTTATCAGACCTTGCTGAGAAATATCATTTTTCAGAGAGTTACATTTCACGTAAGATAAAAAAAGAAACAGGTTACACTTTTGTAGATATTTTAAACGGAATCCGCCTGATGTGTGCAGCCAGTCTTATCAAAACAGGTGAAAAGATAAGTGATGTGTGTGAAAAAACAGGGTTTAATGACCAGCATTATTTTTCACAGCTGTTTAAGAAAACATTTGGATGTACGCCGTCAAATTATAGAAATGAAAATGGTGAAAATTTCCCGGGACTTTATGAAATACTGAATAGTAAATCAGGAAATGGAAAGTGATATGAGAAGGCGCGATAAATTAAAACAAACTGGTGTTTTAAAAACAAATGGAAGTTTGATGAATAAGATTTTTAAAGTCTATATGCTGTTAATGTTTGTCTCATGTGTTGTTCTGATGGTTGTTTTCGGAATTCGTTTTTCCAGTGTTTATAACTCACAGGCAAGATCACATATGAACGATGTTACTGTAGCAGCAGAAACAGGATTGGAAGAAAGAATCAGCCAGATTGATCAGCTTTCTGTGTCGATTCTGATCAATAACAGTGTGCAAAAGAACTTAAAAGAAATCAATTATCAGACACTGGTGAATCCGGAAAATACATCCTTTCAAACTGAAAAAGCAGCGATTTCCAGCGAAATCCGAGGAAGTGTTTTTAATGTCCCGGGAATTGTTTCGGCCAGGATTTTTTCTCTGGATAATGTGGAAATTGTAATAGGAACCTCTGGTAAAAGAATCAAAGCAGATGATATTACAAAAGAAAAAATCTATGACCAAAATGGAGGGACACTGTGGGCAGACGATGAAGAAAATGGAATGATTGGGTTATATCGTGCCATTCTAAGTGTTGATGATTTTAAACCTATCGGATATATGATTATTGAGTGTAAAAATTCATATTTCAGCGAAAAACTTCAATCTGTTCCCAGCACGTATAAAAATCGTTTTTACCTTTTGAATAATGATATGGACATTATCGTATCCAGTGAGAAAAATATGTATGGAAATTCTTTTCCACTGGAAACGAGAGACTTTAAGAATGTAAAAATTGTCAAGGATCCCAGTACAGGAGAGAATAGCTATTTTACATATCAGTATGTGAATAATGGATGGCTTCTGGTTTCCACTATCAATGTGGGGCAGTTGTGGAAGAATATAGGAATTGCACTGGTGAGTGTACTTATTACGTTTGGAATCGTGCTTTTGGTTTCTCTGATAATAATGAGATATGCTGCCAGAGTTATGGTAAAACCGACAAAGAAACTGGTAGATAGTATGACTGCATATCAGGAAGGAAACTTTGATTCCCGATTCAAGGTGGAAAGTCAGGATGAGATCAGCCAGATTGGTATGGTTTATAACCAGATGGCGGATAAGGTACAGAATCTGATAGAGAAGAATTATACGCTGGAAATTGCAAACAGAGAGGCTGAGATTGAATTTCTGAAAATGCAGATCAACCCTCATTTTCTGTATAACTGCCTGGATACGATAAGCTGGCTTGGTTTTTCAAATGGAAACAGTGAAATAACGGATCTGGCAGTTGCTCTGGGAAAATTTCTCCGGGCAAGTATTAAAAGGGAAGACTATTATACGATAAAACAGGAAATGGAGGTTGTAGATAACTATTTATTTATCCAGAAATACAGGTTTGGAGACAAAATAGAGATCAGACATAATATTCCTGATGAAGTGCTGAATTTCTATATACCAAGCTTTATCATTCAGCCGGTTATAGAAAACAGTATTGTACATGGTCTGGAAGAACAGATTGAAAAAGGAATCCTGTGGATCAATATTCAGCTATGTGATAACAAATATCTTCAGTTTAATCTGACGGATAATGGAAAAGGCATGGATGAAGAGCAGTTAAAACAGGTCATTCAGAATTATAGTGATAAAAATAAAAAAAGCGGTATTGGATTGAGTAATGTATATCGAAGGCTGAATTTGTTATATGGAGAAGCATGTGAATTTCATGTGACAAGTGTAGCGGGAGAAGGAACAGAGGTGACTTTCAGGATTCCTGTAATGCAGGTACCTGGCAATCATACTCAGAATGAAATATAAATGTTTGGTGGAGGACATGACAATGAATGCAAAACAGAACTACAAATGGAACGAACTGACAATGGGAACCTGTTATTATCCGGAACACTGGGATAAGAAACTCTGGGCAGATGATCTTGACAGAATGAAGAAGGCCGGAATTTCTGTAATCCGTATTGCAGAGTTTGCATGGAGCAAAGTAGAGCCGGAGGAAGGTGTTTTTACCTATGATTTCTTTGATGAATTTCTGGATCTGTGCAGTGAAAAGCAGATGAAAGTTATCTTCGGAACACCTACAGCAACTCCTCCTGCATGGCTGACAGAGAAATATCCGGAAGTCTTAAATGCACGGAAAGATGGTGTGCTTCTCAGACATGGAGGAAGAAGACATTATAATTATAACTCACCGGTTTATCAGAGACTTTGTGCAAGGGTTGTGGAGAGGGAAGCTGCTCATTATGCGAAACATCCGGCAATCGTGGGATGGCAGATTGATAATGAAATCAACTGTGAAGAGAATGAGTTTTATTCAGAGGCAGATTCTGTTGCATTTCGTGAATTTCTCAGAAAACAGTATGGAACTCTGGAGAAATTAAATGAAGCATGGGGAACTACCTTCTGGAATCAGACTTATACAGAATGGGATCAGATTTATGTTCTGCGCCCGGTTTTAAGTCAGGGAATTAATCCTCATCAGCATCTGGATTATATCAGATTTATTTCAGAGAGTGCCCGTCATTTCTGTAAAATGCAGGCAGAGATTATCAAAAAATATGTAAAACCGGGAGACTATATCACAACAAATGGTAAATTCTGGAATCTTGACAATCATAAAATGGAGAAAGAGTCTCTTGATGTTTATTGCTATGATTCTTATCCGGATTTTGCATTTGGTCTGGATCGCGATCCGCTACACAGTGATGATCTGAATGATCGTAAATGGTCCCATAATCTCGCAGAGGTACGTTCTATTTGCCCTCATTTTGGAATTATGGAACAGCAGTCCGGTGGAAATGGCTGGACAACCAGAATGGAATCACCGTCTCCGCGTCCGGGACAGTTAACTCTCTGGGCAATGCAGAGTGTAGCTCACGGTGCTGATTATATTTCTTTCTTTCGCTGGAGAACCTGTACATTTGGTACAGAAATCTACTGGCATGGAATTCTGGATTATGATAATCGCGAGAATCGTAAATACAGAGAGGTTCAGGATTTCTATAAGAAGTTAAAAGCAATTGACGGTGTATGCAATTCAGAATATAAAGCAGCATTTGCAATTGTTAAAGATTACGATAATGAATGGGATACTTCTGTAGATACATGGCACAACAGAGTAGCAGGAGCAAGCGAGCAGGGAATCTTTAAAGCTGCTCAGCTGACACATACACCATATGACATTGTATATCTGCAGGAGGACAGCGAACTTACAGATCTGACGAAATATCCGGTACTGTTTTATGCACATCCGGTTCTGATCAGTGAAGAACGCGTGAAACTTCTGAAAGAATATGTTGAGCGGGGCGGAACATTGGTTATCGGATGCCGTTCGGGTTATAAAGATATGAATGGTAAATGTGTGATGCTTCCACAGCCGGGGTTGCTGGCAGAACTTACCGGTACAGATGTACGTGATTTTACATTTACAAGTCCTGCAGAAGACGAGGTATTTGCAGAGTTTAGCGATAAGAAAATTCCAATGCCAGTATTTAATGATATTATTACACCGCTGGAAGGCACAAAAACACTGGCCGTCTATGGAAACAGCTATTATGAAGGAAATCCTGCGCTTACCTGCCATGCAGTTGGCAAAGGACAGGTATTACATCTGGGGGCAACTTTCAATAAGGAAAATACTGAAGCATTGTTTGATTATCTGAAGATTAAAGATCCATTTAAAGAATATATTGAAGCTCCGGAAACAGCGGAAGTGATTATGCGTGAGAAGGATGGAGAGAAATACATTTTTGTATTAAACTATCAGGCTGAAAAGATTGAATATACACTTCAGAAACCAATGATCGCACTTTATGATAAAACAGAAGCAACAGGAAGATGTACACTTCCTGCATTTGGAACTGCTGTGTATAAAGTAATAGAATAAAAAGTATTTCGAGAGTTACCGAAAGAATATAAAGACAGGGATTGACTAAAAACTGCTATAGAAACAAGAATGATGTATTGGGATTGTTATTCAAAGAAACATATACCAAGAAATGTTTGATATAGCAGTTTTTTTGATGGATTATTCCCCAAGTAATTTCACATAACGTGCCTGATGCTGAACGGCCGGAAGAAATTTATTTAATTCCTTTCGTATGTTGTATTATTCTTTTTTGGTGTTTTGTTTTCTATATTTCTGCGGGCTGCAGCCCTTTACTCTGGAGAATACCTTGGCATAGTAGTTGGAGTCTGTGAAGCCGGATTTCTGGGCGACTTCCATGATGCTGTCGTCGGAGCTGAGGAGAAATTCAAGGCTCCGTTCCACCCGGTATTCCTGCAGAAATGTAAACAGGGATACGTTCATGTATCTCTTGAATAACCGGCTGCATTCGCTCTCGCAGAGGTGGATTTCCTCTGCGATATCTTTCATCTGGATTTTGTTCATGTAATTGTGTTCCAGATAATCCATGATTTCACGCATACGGTTGCGTTCCAGTTTGCTGTGCTCCGTATAGGGGAGGTTCTCCGGAAGATTCTGCAGCATACAACGCCACAGCTTCTGCAGCGTTCCGGTGATATCCAGTTCGTAAAATTCTTTTTTCTCTTCATACAGAGTTATGATTTCTCTTACATATTTGGAAAAAACTTCATGCCAGGGCTGCGAATAGTCAATGTAGACTGCAGGAAGGGAGAAATTGTGTAAAAATGGCTCCACATATTTCCTGCGCAGGATACTTCCGTAGGAACCATAGATAATCTTTGGCAGAAAAGTGATGGAGACATATTTGCCGTCTTTCATATCTTCCATGAAGCCTGCGTGGAGTACATTGGCATTTCCCAGAAGGATATCTCCTGCTTTCATGTGGTAGGTACACTGGTTTACTTTATAGAGAATCTGTCCATCCAGGACAAGGGTGATTTCTATCTCAGGATGCCAGTGCCAGAGAAAGGAGCCGGATTTGTAGCCGGAAAGTTTCTCATAGCTTACCAGCAGTGGAAATTCATCACTGCCATGTTTCTTCAGTTCTTTCTGTGAGCCGTCGGTTATGATCTCTGCCATTATATATGCGTCCGTTACTGAAAACTTATAAAAAGTTATAAACTTCTATGTTTCATTCCTACTTCAACGAGTATGCTTTTGATGATATAAATATCTATCTACTCACAAGTTCCTGTACTCTCCATAGGCGTAAATTCCGGACTAACGTATCCGTACATATTTGCATTAACGTTTCAGTGTCAGCCTGCAAATTTTTCTCCATAAGTCTTGAGATTTATAGATGCCTGGAAATCTCTGTCAATCATATTCCCACACGCACATCTATAAACTCTGTCAGATAACTTCAGATCTTTTTTGATATTTCCACAACAGCTGCAAAGCTTTGATGATGGATAAAAACGATCAGCCACAATAAGCTGGATTCCTTTATCGCTGCATTTGTATTCGAGCTGTTTTCTAAACCAAAAAAATCTCTGTTCCTGGACTGCTTTGGATAAATGTCTGTTTTTCATCATTCCGCTGACATTCAGATCTTCAATACATATAAATCTTGGTTTTCGATTTATGATCTCCGATATGGTCTGATTCAAATAGTTTTTACGGATGTTTGTTAATCTGTGATTTCGTTTTAATAAAAGTTTTTCCTTTTTGATTACATTATTTGTTTTACAGTAACTTTCTCCTTTTTTATTTTTCTCGTAAGAACGAGAGATACTACGCTGTAATCTGCGTTTCTGTTTTTCTAATTTCTTTATTTTCTGACTCTTATTGATGTTCTTATACTTAGTTCCATCAGAGCAGACAGCCAGATCTTTGATTCCCAGGTCTATGCCGACTCCGTCATCATTAAGTGTTTCCCTGCAGTCAGGAAATTCTACACATACACTGATCCACCAGTTCAATCCGTCAAAGGATATTCGCGGATTCATATATTTAGCATCTGTCGGAATCCTTCCATGTTCTGCAAGTCTTACCCAATTCATTTTTTGCTTATTTGCCTTCCTGCTGGAGGAAAAGCCTTCAAATTTAACGTGGGTATTACTGAATCGTATCTTAACGTTGTCCTGATAGAACTTCGGCATTGATCTCTTTTTTGACTTGAATCTTGGGAATTTCTGCAAACCTTTGAAAAAGTTCTTATAAGCAGTACAGGCATCTTTGATCGCCTGTTTGGTTACATTATTTGAAATACTCAGTAACCATGCATATTCATCAGAATGTCTAAGCTTTGTAAATTCTTTTCTGAGTTCTGCATCTGAAAGGAATTTTTCACCTTTTTCATAGTTTTCTATTTCCCTGGCCAAAGCCCAGTTATAAGCAAATCTTGAAGCACCTGCGTACTGAAACATCTTAGTTTTCTGTACATTGTTTGGTATCAACATTACTTTTATGGCTTTTACCATCTGTTTCCTCCTGTATCAGTTCACGGATAAGTTTCTTAGCTTTATTCGCTCGTTTTCCTTGTAATTTACAACTGAATACTGTGATTATCTGAACCAGATCTTCAACAAGTTCCTGCTGTTCGGATTTTTCAGTATTATCAATAATCTCAATCTCACAATTATAAAGTGAAGCGATATATTCTATCAGCTCAAAACCAAATCGCAATAGCCGGTCTTTATATAAAACAACAACCTTTTCAACTTGATTTTGAGATATTCGCCTGATCAATTCCTGAAGTCCTTTTTTCTTATAATCAATTCCGGAACCGATATCACTTATTACCTCAAATGGCTGTCCTTTTGCCAGAAGATATGTCTTAACATTATCAATCTGTCGTTCCAGATCATCTTTCTGTTTATGGCTGGAAACGCGACAATATCCAATTGTAATGCGTTTTTTAGGCTTTACATTTATTACCTGGTTGAGTTGCTCATCAGAATAATATCTATAGCCACTTACTGTAGTATGATGCGGATGAAGTTTTCCATTGGCATCCCAATTTCGTAATGTCTGGGCAGATACGCCTATAATTTTTGAAAATTCATGTATAGAATAATATTTACTCAAAGTATCAACTCCTTTCAATAATATTCTACTCTAATGTCTTATAAAACTCAACATATGCTTATATAATTTTATAATTTATATTTAACTGCTAATAACCTCCATTGAGAATATATGATGATCTTTAATTATCCTATCTTATAGCAATTCCGGAAAATATTGCAGACAACCTGCTGCATCAGAGAAAGACTGTTATGCGAAATTGCTGTTGATGACTTATATAATATATTGTACACTTATATAGATATAAACGCAAGATTTTACTATTTTCCCCTTAGATTATCAAGGAATTTTATGACACAGCAGGGTATACTTTAATTCAAGAGTGTAGCTGATAAGGCTGCTCCCAAACTTTCATACACATATTCCCGTCTGCCGCTGGTTTTCACACCTGCACTGCCACTGTAAACCGTGAAAATTGTCAGTACATAGTACTCATAAAACTATGTATCAGCGGTCAGACCGGAAAAATGAACGGAGGATTTTTACAATGAATATTCCAAATAAAAATGAATTGACACGTATTTACGGCGAAGCAGAGAAATCAGCAGCACGTTTTCAGGCTGTAGCTGATCATTTCGCAGAAATTTACCATCATGATATAGCAGAATTTTTTACAGCACCGGGAAGAACAGAGATCATTGGAAACCATACAGATCATAACGGAGGCCGTGTGATCGCAGGCAGCATTGATATGGATACCATCGGTGCAGCTTACCCGAACAACAGCAGTGTTATCCGTATCACAAGTGAAGGATATGACAAGGAAGTTGTCGTAGACATCAATGACCTTGCCAGCGTACCGAAGGCTCAGGGAACCGTATCTCTGGTAGCAGGTATGGTGGAAGCTATTCAGAAATTCGGTTTTAAAGTAGCCGGTTTTGATGCGTATGTGACCACAAATGTAATCCGCGCAGCAGGTGTAAGCTCTTCTGCATCTTTCGAAATGCTGGTATGTTCCATCATCAATTATTTCTTTAATGATGGTGCAATGACATACATCAACTATGCAAAAGCAGGACAGTATGCTGAGAATGTTTACTGGCTGAAGGCTTCCGGATTAATGGATCAGCTTGCATGTGCAGTTGGCGGTCCGATCCTTCTGGACTTCTCAGACAGAGAGAATCCTAAATATGAGAAAGTAAACTTCTCTTTCCATGATTATGATCATCATCTTGTAATCGTTAATACAGGAAAAGGTCATGCTGATTTAAGTGAAGAATACTCTGAGATCCCTATGGAAATGAAAGAAGCAGCCAAGGCAGCAGGAGCAGAGCTTCTTTGTGAGACAACTCTTGAGAAAGTGCTTGCAAACATGGATAAGATCGATAATGACAGAGCAATCTTAAGAGCGATTCATTTCTTCAAAGAGAACGAACGTGTAGAGAGAGCTGCAAAAGCAGTTGAAGAGAAAGACGGTGAGACTGTACTGAAGCTCCTCAGTGAATCCGGAAAATCTTCCTGGGAATTACTTCAGAACTGCTATCCGATCAAAGCATATACAGAGCAGAAGATTTCTGTTGCGCTTGCTCTTACAGATCTCTTCCTTGAGAAACTGGGCAAAGGTATCTGCCGTATCCATGGCGGTGGATTTGCCGGTGTTATTATGTGCGTAGTGCCGGAAGAAGAAACAGAGAACTATGTTTCCTATATTTCTGAATTTGCCGGAAAAGAGAACGTATATCCAATGAATATCCGCGCAGTAGGTGCAGTACATATTGAAAAGTAAATATGCCGCAAAGGGTGTTACTGAACATAAAATTATGAGCAGCCAGCGAAGCGGATTGTGAATATCTGTTTGACAAATATTGAGTTAGATGTTATCAGGAAAAACAGGCAGCAGTAAGGTGGATTGGATTGACATACACTTTACTGCTGTTTTTTTGTTAGGGCAAAGCCCTGTTTGCCATTGTGGAGTTTTTCGCTGATCCGAAAAATGGAGCTTTGGAAAACAAATAAACCACCTGCTATGCAGGTGAGTCAGCATTGCTTCAGCTTTCAGAAAAAACCTCCGGTGGTATAATTAATCCTAGATTATTCACGACTGTGCCGTGAATAATCTAGGATAAATATGTGTAGGACTTGAGCGTAATCAAGCTAAAAAATTGCTATTTGACAAATTGTAGGTTATAATGATAAAAACTGATTTTTGTTGAAAATAGTGAATATAAATATGCTTTTTGTTTATAGATGACATCGAAGCATTTTGCAGATCATTAAAGAAGAAACAGGAGACTTTACAGAATGAATTAATGGGGAGGGATTTATATATGTGAATGGGAATAGGGCAATGTTACCGGTGATATTTAGAAAATGAAGGGAAAGTAAAAAGTGGGAAACAGAAGGACTCTTTTGCTATAAGTCAGGCAGATATTCACAATCTCCGCAGGGGAGGAAAAGTCGCAGAAATCCAAGGAATGTGCATGATCTAACTTTACGGTAAAATGGTTTCATGTTATCATTATTTCATGGAATTGCTATAAGAAAAAAACGCGCAGAAAGTTGTTGCCTGACTCAGAGAGCGGTATACGGAAGATACCCATTAACAGAGTAAATACAGGAAAAAGAACGGGAGAGGATTTCAAATGATAGATGTACACAAGATAAGTACAAACTGTACAAGAAATGAATTTGTAGGAACCGCAGTTCTGGATACGATCGGGCTTGTGATTTCAGGGATTGATGATACTTTGCTGGAGACTATGAACGTAGGAATGAAGTATCGCTGTCTGGGATTGTTCAGCTCCCGTACAGGTGCTGCAGGGCAGATCACTGCTATCGATGATGCGGTGAAAGCAACCAACACAGAGGTTCTCTCCATAGAATTGCCGAGGGATACCAAGGGATGGGGTGGTCATGGAAACTATATTGTTCTTGGGGGAACTGATGTCTCGGATGTTCGCCATGCCATATCTATGGCTTTGGAACTTACGAATAAATATGCAGGTGAACTCTATATCAGCGAGAGTGGACATCTGGAATTTGCCTATTCAGCCAGTGCAGGACAGGCTCTGAATAAAGCATTCGGAGTACCGGTTGGAGAAGCCTTTGGGTTTATGGCGGGTTCTCCGGCTGCAATAGGGCTTGTGATGGCAGATACCGCGATGAAATCAGCGCCTCTTTCCATTGCGAAATATATGACGCCGAATAAGGGAACCAGCCATTCCAATGAAGTGATCCTGGCAGTTTCCGGAGATGCCAGTGCTGCTAAGACAGCGGTATTAAATGCCAGACAGACAGGTCTGGAGCTTCTGATCGGAATGGGCAGTTATCCGGAGATACCGGGGATCCCGTATTTGTAGAAATAAACTTTGTTGTTACTGTTCACACACCACTATCCCGCGAGGTGTTTTGGCATGAATATGCCAAAATCCCGAGACATACAAGCCAAAATTCCATTGCCGCAGGCAATCTGGAATGAATTTTGGCTACGTTACTGTGAACGGAGTGAACAGTAACGTTCCCTGATTCACACTGCAGGTACTGAAAAAATCCTTGACTTTTTTTATAACAGTCCGTATAATAATCAACGGTAAATTTGTGAAACAGATATTTGGTATTATTGGAAACGGTACATCCTCCTGGATGGTTATGAACAACACAAATCTCTAATTGATGTTATTCATACTATCTAAGGAGGATTTTTTATGCCTAAAAACAAGTTTCAGGAAGTTATTTTTACGATTATCATGGTGTTTGTAATGGTTTATGCCATGATCTGCTACAACATTGTACTGAACACAGGGACAATGACAAATGAGACATTTCTGTTAGCTTTTCATGAATTAACATTCATGGGACCGATTGCATTTATTCTTGATTTCTTTATCATCGGTGGTCTTGCAAAGAAGATTGCATTTGGTGTTGTGGATATGAGAAGAGATAATCCGTTCCACCTTGTACTTGCAATCTCAGCAGTATCCGTTGCATTTATGTGTCCATGTATGAGCTTTGCGGCAACTGTGCTGATCAAACATGCACCGGCAAGTCAGATCATTCCCACATGGCTCCAGACAACAGCAATGAACTTTCCGATGGCATTCTTCTGGCAGATTTTTTATGCCGGACCATTCGTAAGATTTATTTTCGGAAAGCTTTTTCCGGAGAAAGAAAAGGCAGCAGCTTCTGCCGAATAAAAAATATGTAATTTTGACTGCAGCATTCTGTATTTCAGGATGCTGCTTTTTTGTGTTCTTATCTACACAACATAAATTGTACTTATTTTAATACACTATTGACAAATTCTGTCATTTCTTGTAATATCATATAAAACATATCGAATAACTATGAAAAGTAGAGAATGCAAAAAACTACTGGTACCTTAAAGGAGATGAAACATGATCAGAAAATTATTTGCCTTTGGTCTTGCAGTTGTACTGGCACTGATGCCGGTACAGGCTTTTGGAAAAACGGTGTCTATCACTAATGTTTCCTATGATCCTACCAGAGAGATGTTTGAACAGTATAATAAAATATTTGAAGACCACTGGAAGGAGAAGACCGGGGATGATGTGGAAGTGATACAGTCCCATGGTGGTTCAGGGAAACAGGCACTTGAGGTAGCCAATGGTCTGGATGCAGATGTGGTAACCCTGGCACTTGAATATGATATTGAGTCTATTGAAAACGCAGGGCTGATCAAGGCAGGATGGAAAGATAAATTTGACAATGACAGTTCTCCTTATACATCCACTATCGTATTTCTGGTGAAGAAAGGAAATCCCAAGGATATCAAAGACTGGGACGATCTGACGAAAAAAGGAGTGGGAGTAGTAACACCAAATCCGAAAACCTCCGGCGGTGCCAGATGGAACTACATGGCAGCGTGGGCTTACGCAGATAAAAAGTATGGTGGCGATGAAGCGCAGATGAAGGAATTTATCAAGAAACTTTACCGGAATGTGGTGGTTCTTGACTCAGGCGCAAGAGGTGCAACGACCTCTTTCGTGGAGAACGGACAAGGAGATGTGCTGGTTGCGTGGGAAAATGAAGCTTATCTATCCATGCGGGATTATCCGGATGAGTATGAGATTGTTACTCCAAGCGTAAGTATTCTGGCACAGCCTTCTGTGGCGGTGGTAGATGAAGTGGTGGATTACAGAGATACAAGAGATGTGGCAACTGAGTATTTGAATTATCTGTATTCCGACGAAGCACAGGAGATCGCAGCAGAGAATTATTTCCGCCCCACTAATGAGAAAATCCTGAAGAAGCACAGTGATACGTTTGATCTGAATATAAATCTGGCAAATATCAGTGATTATGGCGGATGGGATAAAGTGCAGGAGAAACATTTCACAGATGGCGGAATTTTCGATCAGATTTATGAGAGATAAAGGAAGACAAGATGAAGCAAGAGCATAAGCACAGACAGAATATATGAGACAGGAGAGGTGGTAATTGATTATGAAAAAAAGAAATAAACCGGTGATTCCAGGGTTTGAGCTCTCCATGGGAATTACCATTTCCATATTGAGTCTGGTAGTTCTGATCCCCCTGGCAAGCCTGGTGGTCTACACAGCGAAGCTGAGTTTTAAAGATATTATCGAAACCATCACAAGGGCCAGAGTGTTGGCATCCTTTTATACCAGTTTTGTATGTGCTTTTGCAGCAGCAGTAATAAATGGAATTATGGGAACTATTCTTGCGTGGGTGCTTGTGAAATATGATTTTCCGGGCAAGAGACTTATGGATGGGGTGATCGAACTTCCCTTTGCTCTTCCCACAGCGGTAGCAGGTATTGCACTGACATCCCTGACCTCAGATTCGGGAATTGTCGGCAGCTTTTTTGCAGGATTCGGTATCAAGATCGCATACACAAGAATAGGTATTACAGTGGCTATGATATTTGTAGGAATACCGTTCGTTGTGCGAAGTGTACAGCCGGTTCTGGAAAAGATGGATAATTCTTACAGCGAGGCAGCAGGAGTGCTGGGAGCAAAGAAAACAACTATCTTCTGGAAGGTCATTTTTCCGGAACTGAAGCCCGCGATCTTTGCAGGGACCGGACTTGCGTTCGGAAGATGTCTGGGTGAATATGGAAGTGTTGTATTTATCGCAGGAAATAAACCCTATTATACAGAAATCACACCGCTGGTTATTATGTCAAAGCTTCAGGAATTTGATTATTCAAGTGCAACGGCAATCGCACTTGTGATGTTGGCAGTTTCATTTTTTATTCTGTTCCTTAACAGTATGATACAGCAGAGAAATGCAAGAATTTTAAGAGGAGGAAATGCCTGATGGACAACAATGAAAAGACTTCGGAGAAAATTACAAAATGGCTGCTTGTCGTGATCAGTGTTCTGTTTCTGGCAGTCATGCTCCTTCTTCCTCTGATCACTGTGATCACAGAAGCATTGCGGAGCGGATGGAAGGTCTATGCAGCTGCAGTGACAGATGAGTACACCATCAAAGCACTTCTTCTTACAGTGAAGGCAACACTCTTTGCAGTTGTTTTTAACACTGTTTTTGGTGTTTTTGCAGCCTGGGCACTGACGAAGTTTCAGTTCAGGGGTAAAAAGCTTCTCACTACCCTGATCGATCTTCCGGTTACTATTTCCCCTGTTATTGCAGGTTTGATCTTTCTTCTGATTTTCGGACGGCAGAGTCCTGTTTACTTTTTTCTCATGAAGTTAGGGATTAAAGTTGTATTCTCTGTACCGGGAATCATTATTGCAACTGTATTTGTAACCTTTCCTTTTATTTCCAGAGAACTGATTCCGGTTCTGGAAGCAGAAGGAAGCGATGAGGAGGAAGCGGCAGCCCTGATGGGAGCAGGTGGATGGACCATTTTCTGGAAGATCACATTCCCTCATATCAAATGGGCATTACTGTATGGAGTTGTGCTCTGTACGGCAAGAGCAATGGGAGAGTTTGGAGCGGTATCTGTACTTTCCGGACATTTAAGAGGAAAGACCAATACACTTCCTCTTCATGTAGAGATTTTGTTTAATGAGTTTCAGTATGTTCCGGCGTTTGCCGTATCTTCGCTGCTTGTGATCATGGCAGTTATCATTCTGGTAGTCAGAAGCCTGATTGAATATAAAGGAAAGAAGGAAGCCTGATATGTATGTAGAGTTAAAAAATATCAATAAGACATATGGTTCTTACCAGGCATCAAGGAATGTGAATTTCGGAATTGAGAAAGGTAAACTGATTGGTCTGCTGGGACCAAGCGGAAGCGGAAAAACAACTATTCTTCGAATGATCGCAGGCCTGGAAACCCCGGACAGCGGAGAGGTCATTATTGATGGAAAAGTGGTAAATGATGTTCCGTCCAGTCAGCGTGGGATTGGATTTGTATTTCAGAATTATGCGTTGTTTCGCTATATGACAGTTTATGACAACGTTGCATTTGGTTTGAAGGTTCAGAAGGCTGATAAGAAGAAAATTGATGCCAGAGTCAGAGAGCTGATCAAACTGGTGGGGCTGGAAGGACTGGAAAAAAGATATCCAAGCCAGTTATCTGGCGGCCAGAGGCAAAGGGTGGCATTTGCCAGAGCCCTTGCTCCAAATCCCCAGGTGCTGCTTCTGGATGAGCCCTTTGCAGCCATTGATGCAAAAATCCGTCAGGAACTGCGAAGCTGGTTAAAAGAGATGATCGGAAAGCTGGGAATTACCAGTATTTTCGTTACTCATGATCAGGATGAGGCCATTGAAGTAGCAGATGAGATTATTATCACTAATGCAGGACGGATCGAACAGAAAGGAACTCCCATAGGGGTTTACAGAAATCCTGAGACAGCTTTTACAGCGTCCTTCTTCGGACAGCCATCTGTGTTGAAAAATGCGGATGATTTCCATACCTTTGCTCAGGCAGAAGGAGCAGACAAGATTATTGTCCGCCCGGAATTTGTAAAAATCTCCAAACTGGATGAGGTGGAGAAGTTCAAAACTTCCGTATCCCGGGGAGTGGTTGAACAGGTTTCTTTCAGGGGAGATAATCTGGAACTTCAGGTGAGAGTCAACAATTCCGTAGCAACTGCCAGAAGAAGCCTGGAGAAAACAGATATCCGGGAAGGTGAGACTGTGAATGTATTCCTTTACAGGATTTTTGCACTGAGAGGTGACAGTGTACAGCTGATCGAAAATGAGGCTGTAAGGGATGACTTTGTAATTATCTGACAACGGTGGCTGCGGCGACTGACGACAATGAAGAAATAAGAAATTCAGAGGCAAGACTGATCGGAAAATCAACTTGTTGGCACACTGGTATGGAGGAAAGGGTAAGAGAGAATGAGAACAGAGAGAATCAGGACAGATGTGCTGATCATCGGCGGCGGTACGGCAGGATGCTTTGCAGCCTATGTGATTGGCCAAAAAAGCGGCAGAAAAGTTCTGATCGCAGAGAAAGCGAATATTAAGCGAAGCGGATGTCTGGCGGCGGGCGTGAATGCATTGAACGCATATATTACAGAAGGCAGAGTGCCGCAGGATTATGTGGATTATGCCAAAAAGGATGCCCATGGAATCGTAAGAGAAGACCTTCTTCTTACCATGTCAGAGAGACTGAATCATGTGACAAAGGTGATGGAAGATCTGGGGCTGGTCATCCTGAAGGACGAAAACGGAAAATATGTTGCCAGAGGAAACCGAAACATCAAGATCAATGGCGAAAATATGAAGCCAATCCTTGCAAAGGCGGCAGCTGAACAGGAGAATGTTACGGTTCTCAATCATGTAAATATTACAGATTATAAAACAGAAAACAAAAAAGTCACAGGCGCAGTTGGATTTAGCGTTAATGAGGATATTTTCTATGACATTGATGCGAAAGCAGTTCTTTGTGCCACAGGTGGTGCAGCGGGACTTTACAGACCGAATAATCCGGGATTTTCCAGACATAAGATGTGGTATTCTCCGTTTAACACAGGTGCAGGATATGCAATGGGACTTCTTTCCGGTGCAGAGATGACAACCTTTGAGATGCGTTTCATTGCATTGAGATGTAAGGACACGATTGCTCCTACAGGAACTATTGCTCAGGGCGTTGGGGCCAGACAGGTCAATGCACATGGTGATATTTATGAAACAAAATATGGTCTGACAACTTCCCAGCGAGTTTACGGTACAGTCATGGAGAACAGAGAAGGAAACGGTCCATGTTATCTCAGAACGGAAGGTATTTCCAAAGAACAGGAGCAGGACCTTTACAAAGCTTACCTGAATATGGCACCGTCCCAGACTCTGAAATGGATGGAAGCCGGAAAAGGACCATCCGAAGAGAATGTAGAGATTGAGGGCACAGAGCCATATATTGTAGGCGGACATACAGCCAGCGGTTACTGGGTAGATAATAACAGAGCTACAACTATTGAAGGTTTATATGCAGCCGGAGACGTAGCAGGAGGATGTCCGCAGAAATATGTAACCGGCGCACTGGCAGAAGGTGAGATCGCAGCAGAGGCGATTTTGGAATATCTGAATGGCAAAGATGATGACCGGATCGCAGCGGAAAATAAGGAAGGGGCTTTAGAGAGTGGCGGAGAACAGGAGCTGTCTCAAACTACAATAGCTAAGAAGGCAGAATACGAATCACATTTGAATGCTTCCCGTTCTTTGATGAATGCAGAGCAGCTTGAGGAAGCCATGCAGAAGATCATGGATCAGTATGCAGGAGGAATCGGTACAGACTACAGATACAGCGGGATGAGTCTTGCAAAGGCAGATGAAAAGATTGCAGCATTGTTGCCAGTAGTTGACACTCTGGCAGCAACAGATACTTATGAACTGATGCAGATTTATGAACTTCGCGAACGACTGATCGTGTGTCAGGCAGTGATCGCACATCTGGCAGCCAGAAAGGAAACCAGATGGCATAGTTTCGGAGAGAATACAGACTACCCGCAGCAGAGCGAAGAGTGGATGAAATATGTAAACTCCCGTATGGAAAACGGCGAGATTAAGATCTTATATCGTGACCTGATCACAAAGGAAAATACAGGTTTGAATACAGCAGAGAAAGGAGCAGGTGAGAGATGAGCATTCGGATTCAAAAAAGTAAATGTACAGGATGTGGCAGATGTATTGAAGCCTGTCCCGGAAATCTGATCAAAAAGGATAAAGAGAACAAAGCCTTTATCCGTCAGGTAAGAGACTGCTGGGGATGTACTTCCTGTATTAAGGAATGCAGGCATGATGCCATCCGCTTTTTCCTTGGAGCTGATGTGGGAGGCAGAGGTGCAAGTATGGTTGTATCAGAGAAACCGGATATTTCCACATGGACAGTGGAGAAGCCGGATGGCACTAAGATCACTATTCAGGTTAATAAGAAAGACGCTAATAAATATTAAACACAAGTATGTACTCTCAGAATCTTTAGAGTGTGTTTGAAAAATGCTTTACGCAAGATGTGCGTCACAATTTGTGGGAGATTTTGTTCGGATGAGGGCGTCGTAGTGGGCTACGACAACCGAATTCGGACAAAATATACCGCAAAGTGGGGCGTGCAGATTGCGGGAATGATTTTTCAGACACGCTCTAGTGTATTTGCTCAAGTACGAAAAGATTCCGAGTATAAACAAACAGAGGAGGATAATGCAATGAGTAACTTATCTCATCTTGATGCGCTTGAGGCAGAGGCGATTTATATTATGCGAGAAGTAGCAGCCGAGTGTGAAAAGCCGGTTATGCTCTATTCTATAGGAAAGGACAGCTCCGTTATGCTCCATCTGGCGATGAAGGCATTTTACCCGGAGAAACCTCCATTCCCGTTCCTTCACATTGATACTACATGGAAATTCCATGAGATGATCGAATTCCGCGACAGAATCGCAAAGGAAAACGGAATTGATATGCTGGTTTACACCAATGAAGAGGGTGTAAAGGCAGGAATCAATCCATTTGACAATGGTTCTGCATATACAGATATCATGAAAACACAGGCGTTAAAACAGGCTCTGACCAAATATGGATTTACAGCGGCATTTGGAGGCGGCCGTCGTGATGAGGAGAAATCCAGAGCAAAAGAAAGAATCTTCTCTTTCCGTAATTCAGCTCAGGCATGGGATCCGAAAAACCAGAGACCGGAGATGTGGAAGCTTTATAACACTAAGATCCAGAAGGGCGAGAGTATGCGAGTATTTCCAATTTCCAACTGGACAGAAAAGGATATCTGGCAGTACATTCAGCGTGAAAATATCGAAATTGTACCGTTATATTTTGCGAAAGAAAGACCGGTCATCTACAGAGACGGAAATATCATTATGGTGGATGATGACAGATTAAAACTCCGTCCGGGTGAAAAGATTGAAAACAAAAAAGTCAGATTCCGTACTCTTGGGTGCTATCCGCTTACTGGAGGTATTGAATCTGAAGCAGATACTCTGGATGAGATTATTGATGAGACGTTAAGTGCTGTTTCTTCTGAACGTACCAGCAGGGTGATCGACCACGAGGCAGCAGGCAGCATGGAGAGAAGAAAGAGAGAGGGGTATTTCTAGAATGAAAGGATTATTGAAATTTATTACATGCGGAAGTGTGGATGATGGAAAATCCACTCTGATCGGACATATTCTTTATGATGCAAAGCTTCTCTATGCAGATCAGGAGAAAGCCCTGGAGCTGGATTCCAAAGTAGGAAGCAGAGGCGGTGCCATTGATTATTCGCTTCTTCTGGACGGTCTTATGGCAGAGCGTGAGCAGGGAATCACCATTGATGTTGCATACCGTTATTTTACAACAGATAACAGAAGCTTCATTGTTGCAGATACACCCGGACATGAAGAATATACAAGAAACATGGCAGTGGGTGCGTCCTTTGCAGATCTGGCAGTTATCCTGGTGGATGCTTCACAGGGAGTACTGGTACAGACAAGACGTCATGCAAGAATCTGCGCATTGATGGGAATCCGTTACTTTGTATTTGCAGTAAACAAAATGGATCTTATTGAATATGATGAAAAACGTTTCCGCGACATTGAGAATCAGATCGCAGCACTGATAGAAGAACTGAAACTTGCCAATGTAACTATTATTCCGGTATCTGCCACAGAAGGTGATAACGTTACAACCAAATCTGACAATATGCCATGGTATAAAGGTGAGGCGCTTCTTTCCCATCTGGAAACCGTAGACATTAAGGAAGATACAGAGAAGGGCTTCTATATGCCTGTACAGAGAGTCTGCAGACCAAATCATGAGTTTCGCGGATTCCAGGGACAGATTGAAAATGGTGCCATCAGGGCAGGCGACCTTGTGACTACTCTTCCCAGTAAAGAAGAAGCTCATGTAAAGAGTATTCTTGTTGGCGATAAAGAAGTTCAGGAAGCTGTACAGGGACAGCCTGTTACCATCCAGCTTGACAGAGAAGTAGATGTTTCCCGCGGATGTGTACTTACCATTGATTCCGGCGCAGTTCTTACAGACTCTGTGGAAGCAGATATCCTCTGGATGGATGACAATGCTCTTACGGATGGCAAGAACTTCTTTGTAAAAATCGGTACAAAGATGATCCCCGGCCTGGTTACAAAGATCAATTATTCTGTGGATGTTAACACAGGTGAGAAGAAAAGCGCATATACCTTAAAGAAAAATGAGATTGCTTCCTGTACTCTGGAATTCTCAGAGAAAATCGTTGTGGACGAATTTGACAGGCACAGAACACTGGGTGAGCTGATCCTGATAGATCGTGTCACAAATATGACTTCTGCCTGCGGTGTTGTGAGAAAAACCTTTGTTTCTCAGGATAGATCCCAGATCGGAAAAGTGGACGAGCAGGTTCGTGCAGGACTGAAAGGTCAGACACCGGTAGTAGTGGAATTCCCGATCGGTAAAGAAGGAATCACTCTTGATTTTGCAGAGCAGGTAGAAAAGGGACTGACTGTACTTGGAAAACATACCTATCTGTATCATCCGGCAGCGAGTGAAAACTATGCAGAAACTGTCCGCCATCTTAAGGCAGCAGGTCTGATCGTACTTCTTGTTCTTGATGAAAATACAGCAAAAGACGAGACATTAAAGACTCTGGATGGTTTCTATGCGAACTGGCAGATTGACGGAATCACTGTGAAAGATGCGATTGATTTCGTGAAAAAGAAATCTGCATTTACAGTGCAGAGTGTACATGATGGAAATTATATCTGATTATAACAGGGCTATAAATCGCCGCAGAGACAAAGAAAGTCTCTGCGGTATTTTGTTTTCTTGACAAGTGTCGTTACAGCGGATTATACTTATTTTCAAATATTCAGAATCCATAATAATACAGACAGGAAAGATAACAGAAATATGCAAACGAACAATGAAAGTAAACAAAACCAAAAAAAGAGATGATGCTTGGAACTTTGTTTGTAATTGCTACGATCATCATCCTGGCGATACCAACGAAGAAAAGACAGAAATAAAGATGAGTGAATATCGATCAGAATGTAGAATGGGCAATTGGTTACTGTTCACACACCACTATCCCGCGAGGTGTTTTGGCATGAATATGCCAAAATCCCGAGACATACAAGCCAAAATTCTATTGCCACAGGCAATCTGGAATGAATTTTGGCTAAGTTACTATGAACGGAGTGAACAGTAACGGCAATTGTGAAGTGGCATTCAGATTACATATTATGCAGCAGAGTATGATATAATTCGTTTTGTATAATGGCGTCAGGATTAAGAGCATATGTAGAGCTGTGTAGCGAAGCGGATTGCGAATATCTGTTTGACTTTTGATGGGTGTACACGAGAACATTTTTTTACAGTGAAAGTTATCTGTATTATATTACAGAGGGTACTGTACAGATAATCAGGAGGTATTTTATGCGTTTGGAAAAAGTACAGGAAGCGTTAAAAACAAAGAAAATTCATTATGAATATACAGAGGAAAACGGATGCGGAAGCATCGACTTTATGTTTCGCGGTCTGAGATTCCATATATGGGAATATGAAGATCGTGTCTGGGGAGCGGAGACAAACGTGTTCGAAGCAGGCAGAAGCCAGGATATTGAGGGAGATTACGAGGAAATTATTTCCGGAGAAATCCTCTCATGGCCGGATATGCTGCCTGGGATGTAAGTATTACTGCAGAAGGGAATGATATTTACGAAAAAATATAGAACCGGACAAATTGTATTAACTGCATGTATTGTAGCTGTCTGTATGTTTTCAAATGTCCATGGGACAGAAGCGGCAGGTCCGCCAGCACCGAAAACTCTGACAGTTACACCGACAGAAAAACCGAAATCAACAGCAAAGTCAAAGTCTGCGTCAACATCAAAGTCCAAATCAACACCGAAATCCAAATCGGCACTAACACAAAAACCTGAAGCAACACCAATACCTGCATCTACTCCAACACCAGAGCAGGAAGCTGAGACAGATAAACAGAATCCGGCAGATCAGGGAACTTTAAGCAAGCCAGATCATCCGGATACTATCTCCGCAGATAAACTGGTATTTATCGGAGATTCCAGAACAGAGGGATTGAGGGATGCGGTAAATGATGACAGCATTTGGTCCTGTCTTTCTTCTATGGGATATGACTGGATGGTATCTACAGGAGTGCCGCAGGTAGAAGATCAGATTGAGGACAATACAGCGGTTATTATTCTGATGGGTGTTAATGACCTGTATCATGTTAATGACTATATCAGCTATATTAATTCCAAAGCTGCCGAATGGGGAAACAGGGGAGCGCAGACTTATTTTGTGTCTGTAGGTCCGGTGCAGAATGATCCCTATTGCAGTAATGCGGAGATTGAAAGCTTCAATGCGGCAATGCAGGCAAATCTGAGCGGGGTTACCTACATAGATGTATATTCCCATCTGGTATCTGAGGGATTTTCCACCGTAGACGGAACCCACTATCCGGACAGTGTGTCTGTAGATATTTATAATTATATCCTGGATCATCTGGAGGAACAGAGGAGTGGAATCTGGGGATGATTTTTCAGTTTATGAAATTGTGATGCTGTATTGAGTTCGATGGAGTTTGGTGATATGATTGCAGAGGAAGAAACGGAATAGAGCGGAAATTCGTTTTTTTATATAAAAGCTGAAAACCTGGCAGGAGGAAATAATGGGTGGCTGTTTTGCAGCAGAGCCAAAAATGTAAATGATAATTGCCCAATGACTGGACAGTTATCAAAATCCAAAATCAGGAGGAAAGAATGAGAGGACTGTATTCATCCAAAACAGAAATCAGACACAAAATTTTTACGGAAATTGCGAGGATGGCATATGAAGGCCAGTCTCCGGAGATGCTGGAAGAGCTTCCCTACAAGATTGTACCCGGTGAAATTGCGACTTATCGTGACAGTATTTTTCTGGAAAGAGCGGTAGTTGGTGAGAGACTTCGCGTTGCAATGGGGATGTCACTGAGAAAGGTTACAGAGCATGCGCCAATCTCCAAAGGTGTGGAGGCCAGCGTTATTGAGGAAAAGTATTATGAACCGCCGCTTATCAATGTGATCAAGTTTGCCTGTAATTCCTGCCCTGAGAAAAGGGTAATGATTACAGAGGGCTGTCAGGGCTGTCTGGAGCATCCCTGTGTGGAGGTCTGTCCAAAGAAAGCAGTACATATGGAAGGCGGCAGATCACATATTGATGAAGATGCCTGCATCAAATGCGGAAAGTGTCTGGAAGCCTGTCCGTATAATGCAATCATCAAACAGGAACGTCCCTGTTCAAAGGCCTGCGGCATGAATGCCATTGGTTCTGACGAATACGGAAGAGCAGAGATTGACCAGGACAAATGTGTATCCTGCGGCCAGTGTCTGGTGAGTTGTCCGTTCAGCGCTATTGTAGACAAAGGACAGATTTTCCAGACTGTTATGGCATTAAAAAGTGAAACACCGGTGTATGCAATCGTGGCGCCTGCCATTGCAGGTCAGTTCCCGGGTATGGAGAATAATAAGATACGGGGTGCATTTCAGGCACTTGGCTTTACAGATGTAAGAGAGGTTGCCGTCGGTGCAGATCTGTGCACAGTGGAGGAGGCAAAGGACTTTTTGGAGGAAGTTCCTGAGAAACTTCCGTTTATGGCTACATCCTGTTGTCCGTCCTGGTCTATGATGGCTAAGAAATTATTCCCGGAACAGGCGAAATGTATCTCCATGGCACTGACACCTATGGTTCTTACTGCCAGACTGATCAAGCAGAAGGAACCGAATTGTAAGATAGTTTTCGTAGGTCCCTGTGCAGCCAAGAAGCTGGAAGCCAGCCGTAAGAGTATCCGCAGCTATGTGGATTTTGTGCTGACCTTTGAGGAAGTGGCAGGAATGTTTGATGCCAAAGGCGTGGACTGGAAAGATATTCCGGAAGGAGAACCACTGTTTCGTGCCAGTGCTGACGGAAGAGGTTTCGCAGTCAGCGGTGGTGTGGCAGAAGCGGTTGTCCATGCGGTGAAGCGTATTGATCCTGATCGGGAAGTAAAGGTAATGAATGCAGAAGGTCTGCAGAACTGTAAGAAGATGCTCCAGATGGCCAAGATTGGTAAATATAATGGATATCTGCTGGAAGGAATGGCATGTCCGGGCGGCTGTGTAGCAGGTGCCGGTACTATCCAGACAGTTAAAAAAGCAGCAGCGGCTCTCGAAAAAATGAAGAAAGAGGCTTCGTTTACAGATGCCTATGACTCCAAATACAGAGCAAGACTGGAAAGTCTGGAGAAATTTGATGTGGAGTGAGATTCTGACTGAATCAGTGAAATCTTATATGGATTGCAAGTGTTTGAATGCAATCAGTATATAGCAGACTAAAAATGAATAATCGTCAGAAGAACTGTCAGGCTGAGTGATAAGTTTAACTGAATCGGATAAGTCCCCTGCGGAGGTTGCGAAAAGCAATAAGCAGGGGATTTTTGTCATCTGTGCAATACTGACTTAAATCAAAAAAAGTTTCATACAAGTCATGAAATAATTAGCAGTATGTTGACTGAGATTTTATAGAATAACAAATTAAGTCAAGCGAACAAGCAAAAATATTTGACTGGAAATTTACAAATTGCAAATTAGGTCAAGAAATTAGTGTGGATTGTATGACTTGAAAATCAAAATCTATTGATTAAGTCAAAACGCCAGTTAATAATCGTTGATTTATATTTCTGTTTTTTCAATTTAAGTCATCAGAGACAGATTTATTCTGTTTCCGTAACTTTGATTTTTTTCTGGAAATCTCTGGTATAGTGAATCTCATAATCAGAAGTTACGAAAAATGCCTGTACATCGTCCAGAGACTCGGCCAGTTTCATGCCATCCTCCAGACCAAGAGCAAAGCAGGTCGTGCTCAGCGCATCCCCGTCCACAGACTGATCGGAAATAATGGTAACTGCAATCAGCCCGTTATCATAAGGATAGCCGGTTTTAGGATTGAGCAGGTGATGATACAAAGTGCCATCCTGTTCAAAGCATCTCTCATAAATTCCTGAGGAAACCACTGACTTATCCCTGATGTCCATAACAGCAATAGTTTCGCTTCGGTCTGCAAATGGTTTCTGGATCCCGATCTTAAAAGCAGAATTGTCTGTTTTTTCGCCAATACAGAGAACATTTCCGCCAAGATTGATGATCGCACTTTTTACATTCTGAGAAACCAGATAATCCTTCAGGCGGTCTGCGATATAACCCTTGGCAATGGCACCTAGTTCGATTGCAGTATCGTCTGTCTTTAATGTAATCTCATTTTTATCTGTATCAACAGAGATATTGTGATAATTGCATTTGGGCAGTGCTGCCTGGATCAGACTGTCCTTGGGCACTTTTGGATTTTCAGCAGTAAAATTCCACAGAGAAGTCAGCGGTTCAATAGCAATATCAAATGCACCCTCAGATAATACAGAATAATCAAGTCCCTTAGAAACCAGCTCCGCCAGAGAAGCCGACACCTGATAAGTATCCTCTGTTCCCTTCACAGGTGTAAGTTCCCGATGGTTTAACTGATATAATTCACTGTCATCTGCGGTGCGGCTGAATATTTTCTCATACTTGTCACAAAGATTCATGCATTCTGTAAGCAGCTCTCTGTCCTGAGAATCATAGATAGTGACCGTAACTGCAGTATTCAGTTTGATCGCAGTGGCAGAGATGGGATCCTGGGAACCGGCATCCGTATTTTTGACATTTTCCGTTTTTGCCGAACATCCGGAAAAAACAGCCGGACATAATATAAGAGATGCTGCGAGCATTGAAAAAGTACAGCGTGTTATTAATTTTTTTGCAGATATATGATATAATATCATAAATGTAACCTCATAGTTATTTTATGGAATTGCTATAAGCAATAGTTCAGGGAAGAAATATCTTTTGATCCCAACACCATAGTATATCAGAAACAGCAAACTTTGCACAGGTACAAAGGCAACAGAAAAAATCCAAAAGGAGATACCGGATAGAAATGAAATATGCCGGAAACAAAGAGAGGAGTAAATAATGTCCGATGCAGTAAACTGCGAATATTGTGTAAACTACAGTTATGATGATGACTATGAATGCTACACCTGTGAAATAAATCTTGACGAAGATGAAATGGTGAAGTTCATCACCGGAAACTTCAATCAGTGTCCATACTTCAAGATGGGTGACGAATACCGCATTGTACGTAAGCAGATGTAGAATTTATAAAAAGTAACAAATATTCAACTAAGCGAGGAATTAAGATAATGGAAAACGTTTATATTATGAATCATCCGCTGATCCAGCATAAAATATCCATGCTGAGAAACAAAAACACAGGAACAAATGAATTTCGTAAATTAGTAGAAGAGATTGGAATCCTCATGGGATACGAAGCTCTCCGGGATCTTCCTGTAGAAAATGTAGAAGTAGAAACCCCTATTGAAACCTGCATGACACCAATGATCTCAGGAAAGAAGCTGGCGGTTATCCCTGTGCTCCGCGCAGGCCTTGGAATGGTAAACAGTATTCTCACACTTGTGCCATCTGCAAAAGTAGGCCATGTAGGACTCTATCGTGATCCTGTAACCCATGAACCACACGAATACTACTGCAAACTCCCGGAAGCAATTGATGAACGAATTTCAGTGATCGTAGATCCAATGCTCGCAACCGGTGGCTCCGCAGAAGCAGCCGTTGACTTTGTCAAAAAACAGGGCGGAAAAAACATTAAATTCATGTGCATCATCGCAGCCCCTGAAGGACTCAAACGTCTCCACGAAGCACATCCGGATGTTCAGATTTACTGTGGACATCTTGATCGTGAATTAAATGATCACGCCTACATCTGCCCAGGCCTTGGAGATGCCGGAGACCGTATCTTTGGCACAATATAAGAATAACGTGATTCGTTACATCTTATACCTATACTGTACTATACTATACTGCGCATATGAAGAACTCACCCTGCATCAATATAGCAGAAATTTGTTTTATGATATACTGACAATTTGTTACTGTTCACTCCGTTCACAGTAACGTAGCCCAAATCCATTCCAGATTGCCTGCGGCAATGGAATTTTGGCTTGTATGTCTCGGGATTTTGGCATATTCATGCCAAAACACCTCGCAGGACAGTGGTGTGTGAACAGTAACGACAATTTTCCAACTACCAGCGTAAGCAGGATTCTCTTTTGGGGTGAATCTTGCAGGGAGTGTAGTAACTCTTAGGCCTGCGGAATCTGCGTTATGAAAAAAGAAGGCAACTGTCTGAGCCGCAGGCGAGTTTTGCCTTCTTTTTTCATGCACTTAGCAGATTTTGCAGGCCTTAGAGTTCCTGCTCCCGAAACTGAACCCCAAAAGAGAATCCTGCTTACGCGTCCCTTAATGAAAAAATCAACAAAAAACCGAAAAAACCTCTTGACAACTCAAATCTCATATGCTATCTTATACCAGAACGCTGCCGAAGACAGTAGGTGCCGCAAGGCATAAGTTGTAAACGCCTACCGAGGACTAAGTATTCTTTATATTTTTATGTAAGATTACGCAAGCCCTACTGCCAGACAGTAAGGCTTTTTATTTACTCATTTGCAGCGGTATACAAAATCTATAAGGAGGTGTACCATTTCATGGCAAAAGTAGAACTTAAACAACCAATCGTAGACGAAATTATCAACAACGTGAAAGATGCAGAATCTGTAGTACTTGTTAACTACAGCGGTCTTACAGTTGAACAGGATACTGCTTTACGTAAGGAATTAAGAGAAGCTGGTGTTGTATACAAAGTATACAAAAACACAATGATGCATCGTGCATTCGAAGGTACTCAGTGCGAAGAACTTATCCAGCACTTACATGGAACAAACGCTATAGCAATCTCTGCTACAGACGCAACTGCTCCTGCAAGAATCCTTGATAAATTCGCAAAGAAAGCACCGGCTTTAGAATTAGTTGCAGGTATCGTTGAAGGAAACTACAACGATCAGGCAGGTATTCAGGCACTGGCTGGAATCCCGTCCAGAGAAGAACTTCTTGGCAAACTGCTTGGAAGCATCCAGTCTCCGATTACAAACTTCGCTCGTGTGCTTAATCAGATCGCTGAGAAAAACGGCTCTGAAGCAGCAGCTGAATAATTTTTGATGCCAGAGGCATAAAACGAATCTAGTAACTATTCGAAAATCACCATCCACGAGGATGCTGAAGAGTTACCGAATTAAATAATATTATATGGAGGGAATTTAAAATGGCAAAATTAACAACAGAAGAATTTATTGCAGCAATCAAAGAATTATCTGTATTAGAATTAAACGACTTAGTAAAAGCTTGTGAAGAAGAGTTTGGTGTATCCGCAGCAGCAGGTGTTGTAGTAGCAGCAGCTGGAGCAGCAGAAGCAGCAGAAGAGAAAGATGAGTTCGATGTAGAACTTGCAGAAGTTGGACCAAACAAAGTTAAAGTTATCAAAGTTGTTCGTGAAGTAACTGGCTTAGGTCTTAAAGAAGCTAAAGAAATGGTTGACGGAGCTCCTAAGGTTGTTAAAGAAGGCGCATCCAAAGCAGAAGCTGAAGATATCAAAACAAAACTTGAAGCTGAAGGCGCTAAGGTTAACCTTAAATAATTATCTTCCTATTATATATAGAAGATTTGCAAGCAGGAATGCCACTGGTATTCCTGCTTTTTTTACAGAGCCGGAGGATTACAGACTATGATGAAAAGAAAAACGGCAGTCATATTTGGTATCATCATTGCAGCTCAGCTTTGCCTGACTCCATATGCAGGTGTAAAAGTACAGGCGGCTGAACTGGAAGAAGGACAGATGTTTGAAGATTCATCAGAAGATTCAGAGACTTTTGGAGATGTGTCAATACCGGATACGCAGTCGGCAGAGAAAACTGAAGAGAATGAATTTGGGGATGACGACGGTTTCAGTGATGGAGACGTTGAAACTTTTTCTGCGGAGGATGCGGATCAGTCCTGCGAAAATATGCAGGAACTTGTGCTGAATGTGCAGGATGGAGAGGATATTACTGTAAAGTTAAATACACTGCTGGCACAGGCCAGGGACAAGGCAACGGATGAAAAGCAGTGCAAAGTTATCGTGCCGCCCGGAAATTATACACTTACGGGAACTTTGCATATGTACAGCAATATCTATCTATATGCAGAGGGTGCCACGATAACAAAGACTTCACCGCGAAAAGAAATCCTGCTCCGTCTTGGCGATACACAGAAATCTGCAGGCGGATACGAGGGATACCGTAATATAACTATCGATGGCGGAATCTGGGATTCAAATTATGAATGTGTGGAAGACAAGGGAGGACCTGGAGGGTTTGTAGGTTTTAGGATCGGTCATGCTACGAATGTTACAGTGAAGAATGTTACATTTCTCAATAACCTTAAATCGCATTTTCTGGAACTTGCAGGAGTGAAGAATGCGGAAATTACAGGATGTACGTTCAGGGGCTACTGGAAAGAGTTTACAGGCGGCGGACAGGAATGTATCCAGCTTGATGCCTGTATGCCGAGAATTTTCCCAGGATATCTTCCATATGACGGAAGTGTCTGTGAGAACATTGTGATAAAGGATAATACCTTTGAAGATGTATTTGCCGGCATTGGAAGCCACAGCATGATGTTTGATAAACCGTATAAAAATATCACGATCAGTAACAACCGGTTTAATAATCTGAAAAAGAGAGCAATATGGTGCCTGAATTATCAGGATACGGTTGTGACGGGAAATACCATGACAAATGTGGGCGGTGGTGTTTATGTGCGTTCTGTTTATACCAGAAATGCACATACTGTCAGCGGTCAGGAAGTATCTCCGGAGGGAAATCAGTACGCAGAGAATATTCTGATCGCTGATAATCAGATCACAGTTCTGGAACCAACCGTAATAGATGGCAAACAATGGAATGGATATGGAATCTGGATCACAGGCGAGGTATCTCTGGGCTCAGCAGGAGAAACTATTCCTTCTGAAGATGATGATCCTGAGAATACAGCAAATCCGACGACCAATGGAATTCCGGTGGGAAGATATATTATTCGCGGAGTTACAGCCAGAAATAATACGATCAGCGGAAATTGCGACGGAATTAAATTTTCCCTTGCAGAAGACTGTTCATGCAGGGGGAACACAGTCAGACTTTCTGATAGTCATACCTACAACAATGTGGGGATCAGTGTTGCCAAGGGAAGCAATATCAGAGTTTCCTATAACAATCTTTCCGGCGGAAACGGATATGGGATTTATGCAGTCGGAACAGAGGCTTCACAGAAAATCTGCCGGATTTACGGAAATACAGTCTCCGGATTTATGAAAGATGGGATTCTGGCTTCAGGGCTTGCAGCAGGAAGCCGTATTGAACACAACAGAGTCAGTACCAGTGCGGCAAATGGCATACTTGTAAAATGCATTGATAAGAGTGTGGTTGATGGTAATTACAGTTTTAAAAATAAGGCAAGAGGAATTCTTCTGCAGAGATGTGAGTCAGCAATGGTAGCGGATAATTTTGTTTCTGAAAATGCGATCAATGGAATTGAACTCAATATAAGAAGCAATCATTCTTCTGTGCAGGGAAATGTCTGTGGTTCCAATAAAAAATCAGGTCTGCGCATTGCCGGATCAAAGGGGATTTCGGCAGACGGAAATTCCTTCCGCAGCAACAGAGGATATGCGGCGGAATTTATCCGTTCTCATATCAGCAGTTATAAAGGCAATCGTTTTGAAGAAAATGGATATTCAAATCGTATCCACGTAAGAAACAGTAAAATCTCGAAGAAATAGCGTTACTGTTCACGCCGTTCACAGTAACGAAATAGCGACTGCTGCAATTATTTGAAAAAATTAAAAAAATATCAAAAAAGTGATTGACAGGCGCAACTTGCTGTGCTATAGTGAAGAATGCTATATTATGGCAAGATGTGCCTTTATGTCTTTTGACAAAAAGGGTCAAGTTATAATAAATTTAAAGAAAAAACAGGGGTGAAACGTCAATGGAAAAAAACAGAATTCGTTCTGTAAAAACTGGAAAAAGCATGCGTATGAGCTACCAGAGACAAGAAGAAGTCCTGGAAATGCCAAACCTGATCGAAGTCCAGAGGGATTCTTATAAATGGTTTCTTGATGAAGGACTTAGGGAAGTCTTTGATGATATTTCTCCGATCGCGGACTACAGCGGAAAGCTCAGCCTGGAATTCATCGACTTTACATTTGACGAGAAGGATGCGAAATATACTATCGAACAGTGTAAAGAACGTGACGCAACTTACGCCGCACCTTTGAAGGTTCGAGTGAGACTGATTAACAAAGAAACAGAGGAAATCAACGAACACGAGATTTTCATGGGAGATTTACCGATCATGACTGTTACAGGTACCTTTGTCATCAATGGTGCAGAGCGAGTAATTGTCAGCCAGTTAGTACGTTCCCCTGGAATCTATTACGCAATAGCGCATGATAAACTTGGTAAGAGACTGTTCTCCAGTACTGTTATCCCGAACAGAGGTGCATGGCTGGAATATGAGACAGACTCTAATGATGTTTTCTATGTACGTGTTGACAGAACAAGAAAGGTTCCGATCACTGTTCTGATCCGAGCACTTGGTGTAGGAAGCAATGCAGAGATTATTGATCTCTTCGGTGAAGAGCCAAAGATCCTTGCAAGTTTTACAAAGGATACATCCACCAACTATCAGGAAGGTCTTCTTGAATTATACAAGAAAATCCGTCCGGGTGAGCCGCTTGCAGTTGAGAGTGCGGAGAGCCTTATCAATGCAATGTTCTTTGATCCGAGAAGATATGACCTTGCGAAAGTTGGACGTTATAAATTTAACAAGAAGCTCCACCTCAACAGAAGAATCGTTGGTCACAGACTGGCTGAGGATGTTGTTGATGCTTCTACAGGCGAAATCCTGGCAGAAGAAGGAACTGTTGTGACAAAAGAAATGGCAAATACCATCCAGAACAGCGCTGTTCCATATGTATGGATCCTTGGCGAGGAAGACCGCAGAATCAAGGTTCTTTCTAACTTAATGGTTGATATCCGCCACTATCTTCCGGAAATCGAAGATCCAAAGAGCATCGGTGTTACAGAAGCAGTATACTACCCTGTTCTCGAAAACATTCTGGAAGAAAATGATACATTAGAAGACAGGATTGCAGCAATCCACAGAGATATCCATGATCTGATTCCGAAGCATATCACAAAAGAAGACATCTTTGCTTCTATTAACTACAATATGCATCTGGAATATGGCCTTGGCAATGCCGATGATATCGATCACCTTGGCAACCGTCGTATACGTGCGGTAGGTGAGCTGCTTCAGAACCAGTACAGAATCGGTCTTTCCAGACTGGAACGTGTGGTTCGTGAGAGAATGACAACTCAGGATACAGAGAATATTTCTCCACAGTCCCTGATCAATATTAAACCTGTAACTGCAGCAGTGAAAGAGTTCTTCGGTTCTTCCCAGCTGTCACAGTTTATGGATCAGAACAACCCTCTTGGTGAGCTGACACACAAGAGACGTCTTTCCGCCCTGGGACCTGGTGGTCTGTCACGAGACAGAGCCGGATTCGAGGTTCGAGATGTCCATTACTCCCATTACGGAAGAATGTGCCCTGTCGAGACACCTGAAGGTCCTAACATCGGTCTGATCAACTCTCTTGCATCTTATGCAAGAATCAATCAGTACGGATTTATTGAGGCACCATACCGCAAGATCGACAAATCAGATCCTAAGAATCCTCGTGTAACAGATGAGGTTGTATATATGACTGCTGATGAAGAGGATAATTACCATGTAGCACAGGCGAATGAGCCTCTGGACGAAGAAGGATATTTCATTCATAAGAATGTATCCGGTCGTTTCCGTGAAGAGACTCAGGAGTATGAGCGTCATATGTTTGATTACATGGATGTATCTCCTCGTATGGTATTCTCCGTCGCTACTGCCCTGATCCCGTTCCTGCAGAACGACGATGCCAACCGTGCGCTGATGGGATCAAACATGCAGCGTCAGGCTGTGCCGCTTCTGACAACAGAGGCTCCGGTAGTTGGTACTGGTATGGAAGTGAAGACAGCAGTTGACTCCGGTGTCTGCGTAGTTGCAAAGAAATCTGGTACTGTACTTCGTTCCACATCTACAGATATCAGCATTAAGAATGATGATGGTACAAAAGATGATTACCATCTGACTAAATATCTGAGAAGTAACCAGAGTAACTGTTATAACCAGAAACCAATCGTATTCCAGGGTGAGCACGTAGAGGCAGGACAGGTTATCGCAGATGGTCCTTCCACAGCAAACGGAGAACTTGCTCTTGGTAAGAACCCGCTGATCGGATTCATGACATGGGAAGGTTATAACTACGAGGATGCGGTACTCCTCAGTGAAAGACTTGTTATGGACGATGTTTATACATCTGTTCATATTGAAGAATATGAATGCGAAGCCCGTGATACCAAACTGGGACCGGAAGAGATCACACGTGATGTTCCTGGCGTGGGCGACGATGCACTGAAAGATCTGGATGAGCGTGGTATTATCCGCATCGGTGCTGAAGTACGTGCCGGCGATATCCTTGTTGGTAAAGTTACTCCTAAGGGAGAGACAGAGCTTACGGCAGAAGAGAGACTTCTTCGTGCAATCTTTGGTGAGAAAGCACGTGAAGTACGTGATACTTCTCTGAAAGTACCTCACGGTGAATACGGTATTATCGTAGATGCCAAGGTATTTACAAGAGAGAACGGCGATGAGATGTCACCTGGTGTTAACCAGTCCGTACGTATCTACATCGCACAGAAGAGAAAGATTTCCGTTGGTGATAAGATGGCCGGACGTCATGGTAACAAGGGTGTTGTTTCCCGTGTACTTCCTGTTGAAGATATGCCATTCCTTCCGAACGGACGTCCTCTTGATATCGTGCTGAACCCTCTGGGTGTGCCTTCCCGAATGAATATCGGACAGGTCCTGGAGATTCACTTAAGCCTTGCTGCGAAAGCACTTGGATTCAACGTTGCAACTCCTATTTTCCAGGGTGCAAACGAGCATGATATCCAGGATACACTGGAACTTGCAAACGACTATGTAAACACAGAAGACTTTGAAGAGTTCCGCGAGAAATACAAAGACATTTTAGCACCGGATGTAATGCAGTATCTGGATGAGAACAAAGCCCACAGAGCACTGTGGAAGGGTGTTCCGATTTCCAGAGACGGTAAAGTGCGTCTGCGTGACGGCCGTACAGGAGAGTATTTCGACAGTCCTGTAACAATTGGTCACATGCATTATCTGAAACTGCACCATCTGGTTGATGATAAGATCCATGCACGTTCTACAGGTCCTTACTCTCTGGTAACACAGCAGCCACTGGGTGGTAAAGCACAGTTCGGTGGACAGCGTTTTGGTGAGATGGAGGTTTGGGCACTGGAAGCATACGGTGCATCCTACACACTGCAGGAAATCCTGACAGTAAAATCCGATGATGTTGTTGGACGTGTTAAGACATACGAAGCAATCATCAAGGGTGACAATATTCCTGAGCCGGGTATTCCGGAATCCTTCAAGGTTCTCTTAAAAGAACTTCAGTCTCTTGGTCTGGATGTGAAGGTACTCAAGGATGACAATACAGAAGTACATCTTCTTGAATCTGTAGATTACGGTGACACAGACCTTCGTTCTGTCATCGAGGGAGATTCCAGAAGACATCATGACAGAGAAGAAGACTACGGCAAACATGGCTATACAAAGCAGGAGTTTGACGGAGAAGAACTCGTTGACATTGACGAGGATGAAGATGAGGATGACTTCATTGAGCTGGATGAGGCTCTTGAAGACAATGACGAAGAGTAAGAAAGGGGAAAGAATACATGGCAGAAACAACTAACGCCAATGAAACATATCAGCCAATGACTTTCGATGCCATCAAAATCGGACTGGCGTCCCCTGAGAAAATCAGAGAGTGGTCAAGAGGCGAGGTTTTAAAACCTGAGACCATCAACTACCGTACCTTAAAGCCGGAGAAAGACGGACTTTTCTGTGAAAGAATCTTTGGACCGAGCAAGGACTGGGAGTGCCACTGTGGAAAGTACAAAAAGATTCGCTATAAAGGTGTTGTCTGCGACAGATGTGGTGTAGAAGTTACCAAATCCTCTGTACGTAGAGAGCGTATGGGACATATCGAGCTGGCTGCTCCGGTATCCCACATCTGGTATTTCAAAGGAATTCCGTCCCGTATGGGACTGATCCTTGACATTTCTCCGAGAACTCTGGAGAAAGTTCTTTACTTTGCTAACTATATCGTACTGGATCCGGCTAATTCCGGACTCCAGTACAAACAGGTACTTACAGAGAGAGAATATCAGGATGCACGTGAGGCTTATGGGTATGATTTCCGTGTAGGTATGGGTGCAGAATCCATCAAAGAGCTTCTTGAGGCAATTGATCTTGAGAAAGATTCTGTTGAACTGAAAAAAGAATTAAAAGATGCTACAGGCCAGAAACGTGCCAGAATCATCAAACGTCTGGAAGTTGTAGAATCCTTCCGTGAGTCTGGAAACCGTCCTGAGTGGATGATCATGACAGTGATTCCTGTAATCCCGCCGGATCTTCGTCCTATGGTTCAGCTGGATGGAGGACGTTTTGCTACATCTGACTTAAATGATCTTTACAGAAGAATCATCAACCGTAACAACCGTCTGAAGAGACTTCTGGAATTAGGTGCACCGGATATTATCGTTCGTAACGAGAAACGTATGCTTCAGGAAGCTGTTGATGCCCTGATCGACAACGGTCGTCGCGGACGTCCTGTAACAGGTCCTGGAAACAGAGCCCTGAAATCCCTTTCTGATATGCTGAAAGGTAAATCCGGACGTTTCCGTCAGAACCTTCTCGGTAAACGAGTTGACTATTCCGGACGTTCCGTTATCGTTGTAGGACCGGAACTTAAGATTTATCAGTGTGGTCTTCCGAAAGAGATGGCCATTGAGCTGTTCAAACCTTTCGTTATGAAAGAGCTTGTTGCCAACGGAACTTCGCACAACATTAAGAACGCCAAGAAAATGGTTGAGAAGCTGGAGCCTGCTGTATGGGATGTTCTGGAGGATGTTATCAAAGAACATCCGGTTATGCTGAACCGAGCACCTACACTGCATCGTCTTGGTATCCAGGCATTCGAACCGATCCTTGTAGAAGGTAAAGCGATCAAACTGCATCCGCTGGTTTGTACCGCATTCAACGCTGACTTCGATGGTGACCAGATGGCCGTACATCTTCCGCTTTCACAGGAAGCACAGGCAGAGTGCCGTTTCCTTCTGTTATCACCGAACAACCTGCTGAAACCTTCTGATGGTGGTCCTGTAGCCGTTCCTTCACAGGATATGGTACTTGGTATCTACTATCTGACTCAGGAAAGACCTGGAAACAAGGGTGAAGGCAAGTTCTTTAAGAGCGTAAACGAAGCAATTCTTGCTTATGAGAATAAAGTAATCACACTGCAGTCCAGAATCCATGTTCGCTGCAGCAAGACAATGCCGGACGGATCCGTTCTGACCGGTACAGTAGAATCTACACTTGGACGTTTCCTGTTTAACGAAATCCTTCCACAGGATCTTGGTTTCGTAGACAGAAGTGTTCCGGGAAATGAACTTCTTCTTGAGGTTGACTTCCTGGTAGCCAAGAAACAGTTGAAACAGATTCTTGAAAAAGTTATCAATACTCACGGTGCTACAAAGACTGCTGAGGTTCTTGATGCGATCAAAGCTACAGGTTACAAGTATTCCACACGTGCAGCCATGACTGTTGCCATTGCCGATATGACCGTTCCGCCGCAGAAACCGGAGATGATCAAACAGGCTCAGGATACAGTAGACCTTATCACAAAGAACTACAAACGTGGTCTTATCACTGAAGAAGAGCGTTACAAAGAAGTTGTTGATACATGGAAGAAGACTGATGATGAGCTGACACATGCTCTGTTGTCCGGACTTGATAAATACAACAACATCTTCATGATGGCCGACTCCGGTGCCCGTGGTTCCGATAAACAGATCAAACAGCTTGCAGGTATGCGAGGACTGATGGCCGATACAACCGGTCACACCATCGAGCTGCCTATCAAGTCTAACTTCCGTGAAGGTCTTGACGTACTGGAATACTTCATGTCTGCCCATGGAGCTCGAAAAGGTATGTCCGATACCGCTCTTCGTACAGCCGATTCAGGTTACCTGACAAGACGTATGGTTGACGTTTCTCAGGATCTGATCGTACGTGAGACAGACTGCTGTGAAAACAGAGATGAGATCTCAGGTATGTATGTAGAATCTTTTGTAGATGGTAAAGAAGAGATCGAAGGACTTCAGGAGCGTATCACAGGTCGTTTCTCCTGTGAGACAATTAAGAATAAAGATGGCGAAGTTATCGTAAAAGCCAACCATATGATCACACCGAAACGTGCTGCCCGCATCATGAAAGAAGGCGTGGACAACCAGACAGGCGGATCTATCGAGAAAGTTAAGATCCGTACAATCCTTACATGTAAATGTAAAGTTGGTATCTGTGCGAAATGTTACGGTGCGAACCTTGCAACCGGCGAGCCGGTACAGGTTGGTGAATCTGTCGGTATCATCGCTGCTCAGTCTATCGGTGAGCCAGGTACACAGCTTACCATGCGTACTTTCCACAGTGGTGGTGTTGCCGGTGGAGATATCACACAGGGTCTTCCTCGTGTCGAGGAGCTTTTTGAGGCAAGAAAGCCGAAAGGTCTTGCCATCATCACAGAGATTCCTGGTGTTGCTGTTATCAATGACACTAAGAAGAAACGTGAAGTTATCGTTACAGATCAGGAAACAGGTGAATCCAAGACTTACCTTATTCCATACGGATCCCGTATCAAGATCACAGACGGACAGATCCTTGAAGCAGGTGATGAACTTACAGAAGGTAGCGTAAATCCGCATGATATCCTGAGAATTAAGGGTGTACGTGCAGTTCAGGATTATATGATCCGTGAAGTACAGCGTGTATATCGTCTCCAGGGTGTTGAGATCAGCGATAAGCATATCGAAGTTATCGTTCGTCAGATGTTGAAGAAAATCCGTATCGAAGATAACGGAGATACAGAATTCCTTCCTGGAACACTGGTTGACTTCCTTGAATACGAGGACGTTAACGAGCAGATGGAAAAAGAAGGCAAACAGCCTGCAGATGGAAAACAGGTTATGCTTGGTATTACCAAGGCATCTCTTGCTACAAACTCCTTCCTGTCAGCCGCTTCCTTCCAGGAAACAACTAAAGTTCTGACTGAAGCCGCTATCAAGGGTAAAGTTGACCCGCTGATCGGTCTGAAAGAGAATGTAATCATCGGTAAACTGATTCCTGCAGGTACCGGTATGAAACGCTACAGAGATGTAAGGCTCAACAGCACAATGCCTGAACCGGAAGTAAAGGTTGAAGATATAGCCGAAGAACTTACGGAAGATGAAGAAATCAAAGATGATGAGATGGTCACAATGGATGAAGAACTTCCGGAAGACGAAGAATTCGATGTTGAAGAATCTGATGAAGAAGAGGCTGCTGAAGACGAAGCTGATGATCAGGCTTCAGACGATGCAGAAGACAACGAATGATCCAACGGAGTAGATAACTTATCCGGACTGATTTGATATGAATTCACAAGAGAACTATCTGTGCCGACAGATTTTGCCGGCGAGGTAGTTCTCTTTTATTTTCCGGAACATTCCATTGCCGAAAAAAGAGAAAAATACAAAGAAACTGCTTTTTGTGTTATAATACCAGTACATTATGAGCAGGTAATGAACTGTGAAGTATTTTTACAGTTATGATAAATATACATTTTTGTTTCCGGTAACATCTTGTAAAAAGCATTGACCGGGACAGGGAAGGAAATAGAAATTGAACAGAAATGGAGGTGCAATATGGATAAAGAACTTCCGGTTTCAGCATGGCCGGAATGGAAAATCATAGAGAAAATCGGCGAAGGCTCTTTTGGAAAGGTGTATAAGGCACAGAGAACAGAACGTGGAAAATCTTTCTATTCTGCTATCAAGATCATCAATATACCCGGAAGCCAGAGCGAGTTGAACAGCGTACGTTCTGAAACAGGGGATGAGCAGTCCACAAGACAGTATTTTCAGAATCTGGTTGAGGAATGTATTCAGGAAATCAGTACCATGGAATACTTTCGAGGAAACTCTTACATTGTCTCTGTAGAAGATTTTAAGGTTATGGAATATCTGGATGTCATTGGATGGGAGATTTCCATAAGGATGGAATATCTGACAAGTTTTATGGATTACTGTGCGGAAAAGCAGCTTACTGAGAAAGAGGTAATAAAGCTGGGAATGGATTTGAGTAAGGCACTGGAATATTGCCGGAAACTTAAGATCATTCACAGGGATATCAAGCCGGAGAATATTTTTGTATCCAGATTTGGCGATTTTAAGCTTGGAGATTTCGGAATTGCACGTGAACTTGAGCGAACCATGAGCGGATTTTCCAAGAAAGGTACTTACTCTTATATGGCGCCTGAGATGTATAAAGGTGAGAAATATGACAGCAGGGTAGATATTTATTCTCTTGGGATTGTGCTGTACAGGCTGATGAATCATAACAGACTGCCATTTATGAGTCTGGAAAAACAGTTTATCACTTACAGGGATAAGGAAAATGCATTAAATAAGCGTGTTGCAGGAGAGCAGATGAGTGCACCTGTGGATGCAGGAACACAGTTTGCCCGTATTATCATGAAGGCCTGTGCTTATGATCCTGCACAGAGATATCAGACACCGGAGGAGCTTTATAGTGCGCTGGATGATCTGAAAAATGGAAGATCTGGCAGAATCCGGCAGTTACAAAACGGTGTTCAGAAAGCAGGAACGGATAAAACAGAATCATATAGTGCAATTGCACAGAACGGCAGAGCAGCACAGAATGTTACATCAGATGCCGAAAATGTACGAAAAAGTACAGTGCAGAATACGTCAGTACAGAATACCCGGGGAAATAAAAAAACATCAGATTTTCAGAATGCTGCAAAAAGAAAACGTGCTGTAAACAATGTTCCGGCGAGCAGCTTTACAGATAAAGAAACAATGTCAGTTGTAGCAGAACAGAAAATACAGCCACAGGAAACGCCATCAGAAACAGTTGCGATAAGATCTGCGCGTGCTGTGGAAGCCAGAAAGCGAAGACGCAGGAAGAAACAGCTGCTGCGCAGGGCATTGCTTGCAATTGTGGCAGGTACAGCGATACTTATGATGGCCGCCGTCTATTACAGAGTAAGTAAAGATCATGCTCAGGAAGGACAGGAGGATAATCCGATCGCAATTCTGGATGATGAGAAATACAGCTCCACAAAATCCGGATCCAAAGATTTCTCCAAAGCTCTGGATACGATCAAGGAGCAGGCAACAACTATCACAGATAATCTGAACAGTTACGACTGGGTTGGAACAGAAGGAACTGTTCTGCGATATCTGAGAAGGGTAAAGACCACTCAGCAGGCAGATGGAAATCTGGATATTGAGAGTGAATGCATGAAAGCTCTGGTCTATCCGGCAGAATCCGGAGATGGAGTTTATGAAGAATATTTCTACTGGGGAGAGAAGTTATTCTTTGCATATATCTGGTATGATGAAACTTCAGAATATTATTATTATAACGACGGCGAACTGATAAGATGGATCGATTCCAATGGAAAGTGTCACGATAACGAAAAAGATAATGAGGAATTCGTGAAACGTGGCGAGAAATACTGGAACAATTCATTGAAAGCATTGAAGGGAGAAGGAACAAAGACAGATAATGGCAATGTATCAGATTGAATGTGCATATACCTGCCATACAGGAAATATCCGGGCAAATAATGAAGATAATTTCTGGTGTTTTGGGGAATCCCTTCCGGTGAACAATGAAGGAACAAAGGGTATCTGCTCAAAGATTATTTCGGGTAACAGAGTACCGGCAATGGCGGTATTTGACGGTATGGGAGGAGAAAGCTGCGGCGAGATTGCAGCCTTTCTTGCATCAGAAGAATTTGGAAAATTTTATAATGCGAATAAAAGAATGCTGAGGGATATGCCGGAAGATTTTATAGACGATGTATGTGAGAAGATGAATCAGGCAGTATGCAGATATGGAACAGAGCATCATATTTGGAGCATGGGAAGCACAATGGCGATGCTCCTCTTTACACCAGAGTCTATGTTTGCCTGCAATCTTGGGGACAGCAGGATTTATTTTATGGATGGTGGTAAGCTTCAGCAGATTTCCACAGACCATGTTTTTGGTGGTACGGCAGTTGGGAAAGCCCCGTTAACCCAGTATCTTGGACTTCCTGAAGAGCTGCAGAGACTGGAACCTTCTGTGACAGAAATCGAGCATAAGGAGGGATACAGATATCTTCTGTGTTCAGATGGAGTAACAGATATGCTTTCGGACAGTGAGATAGAGGCGATTCTGTCACAGGATATGGAAATCCCGGAGATTGTAAATGATCTTCTTAAAAATGCTCTCCAAAAAGGTGGGAGAGATAATGTGACGATCGTGCTCTGTGAAGTACAGAAGCTGGATACAGTCCGCAGAATGAAAGAATGGATGAAAAATCTGAAAGATAAAAAATGAGAGGTGGGGCAGCATGAAGAACCGTATGCAGGATCTGGATTTTGAACAGAATGTTGCGTTTGATAAAGTACAGGAGTATGAATTTACCAGAAGGGCGGCACAGAGATTTCGGCAGGTGGTAAGCCTGGACAGTTTTGAAGACGAAGATGCGGATGTTATTTTCCACTATTTATATAAAGAGATGGAACTGGTGTCCTTTGGCGACCATCTGAAGAGATATATTTATGAAAGGGCAGAGCTGGAAGAACCTTTCTCGGAGATTCCACAGGAAGTGTATAAGGAGATCGTAGTAGATTCCTTTAAGGAAACCTATACGCCCAAATCCATGAATCCTACCTCTACCAAGTTGTCGGCACTGGTGAATAACTGGCTGAATCAGGCATCTGTAAAAAGAGAAACTGTTTTTCTTCTGGGGTTTGGGTTGAAAATGACCACAGAGGATGTGTCGGATTTCCTGACAAGAGTACTGAAAGAACAGGATTTTGATTTTTACAATCCGGACGAGGTGATCTACTGGTATTGTTACAGTACGCAGCAGGGTTATCATAAAGCAGAGGAATTGAAAAAAAAATATGAGATACTCGCTCCTGTGGAAGTGGAAAATACTCAGGTTTTATACGGAAGCAACCTGTGCCTTGATACGGAGGAGAAACTGATCGATTATCTTGCCCGACTGAAATCAAAAAGAGTAGATCCCATATCTGAGAAAAGTCAGGCATTTCAGGAGTTTACAAAGCTTTTATATCATGCGAAGCAGATTATTGCCGGACTGTATCAGCATGATGAAGAGGAAAAAGGTGGGGATAAGGTGTGGACAGCAGAAAGAATTACACCTTCTGATGTGGAAAAAGTAATCTGCAGCGGAATCCCCATCAACAAAATGGGCAATCTGAAGAAAATGTCTGCCTCCATTCTGGCAAAGCATTTCAGCCAGAAGCGTTTCAGCAGGCAGAGGATTACAAATATTTTAAGCCACAAACTCCCGGTGGAGCGCTTTGACCTGATCACACTGGAATTCTTTATCGTATCCCAGGAAATGGAGGATGATGATCCTTTTAACAGATACAAGCATTTTCTGGATGAGATTCAGGATATTCTGCTTCGATGTGGAATGGGAGAGATATACATAGTAAATCCATACGAATGTTTCCTTCTCATGTGCCTTCTCACAGACTGTCCGCTGGCAGTATTTTCGGAGATATGGGAGAAGTCCTATGAAGAGGGGGAAGCTGAAGAGGCATAATGGTATAAACAATTGTACAGCCGGTGCCGGATATGGCACGAAAGGCTGTGGAACTTTTATTAAAGAAAATAAAAGGGGAAGTGATTGAGACATTGACGATTCTTCCTGTTGAATTTGCAGAAGGAGGCACAACCCGTTAAGGGATGTGCCTCCTTCTTTTAACCGAATCAAGTAAGTCCCCTGCGGAGGTTGCGAATATCTGTCTGATTTATGACAATTATCTGGATAGACTGTAGATTCAGAAGAGTGTGTTTATTCATTATAATATCCGTAGATAGCACGTGCATCTGCAGCAATGGTGCTTTGGGCTGCACCGGTATCAGTAAGATTCTGTGACATAAAGCATACTACAAGATCAATTCCTTTGGCTGTATCATAGATGATCGCTGCATCATTTTCTACAGTGTCAAGTTCGCCGGTCTTATTGGCAGTACCGACGCCTTCTGGAAGTTGTGCAGGGATCTTGTTTTTACGCTGCTGCATTTTTAAGTGATAATACATTGCATCTGCGTTTGGAAGAGTAGAAGCGGGAAGGGTTCCGTTGACAGTCTGGTATATCTGCTTTAAAAAGGTTCCACAGTCTTTGACGGATGTATAGTTGTCGCCGTTTTCTTTACCTGCGAGAAGCAGGCGGTTCATCTGGGTGCTGGTGAAACCATGTTCCTGGCAGAAGCCATTTACTTTTGCCATACCTGCAGAGTTATCGCCGTTTCCAAGCCAGTTTACCAGAGTGTTAGCAGCATCATTATCACTGACAGTGATCATGGCTGAAATATTACTGTCAATTTCGTCTCCATTGTGAGACTGGGAGAGTGTATCGTAGTTTTCGTATACAGCTCCCATAATATACAGTTTGATCAGGCTTGCTGCCTGCATGGGAGTATCGTTGATCATGCCTTCAGAATCTTTCGGCAGGTTGCAGACATAGACGGACCAGGTTCCGTTATCAGCCGGCAGCAGGGACTGTACCTGTTTCAGGAGATTGTCCATGCTGGAATCAGTGTTGTCGGTAAATGTGTTGTTGGAGGAAGGGGAAAGTGTTCCGTTCTGCTGTTCGGATTCTGAAGAGGGTTCAGCGGATTCTGACTGCGCAGGAGATGTTTCTCCGGTGGCTGCCTTGACAGAACTTTCCTGTTCTCTTAATTCATCTAACTGATCTGCCTGACTGATAAGGGTATTTGCATCAGTGGAAATCTCCTCTACGGTTTTGGAGAGTGTCTGTACTTTTTGCTGTAGTGTGACGAGATGGTTCAGTGATAAAAATGAAACAGCTGCCAGTGCAATCACTGCAACAGTCAGTATGCCGATCACTATATAGAGAAAAATAGGTTTTTCATTTGGCTTTTTATTCATTGCGGTTTTCCTTTCGTAATTATTATTGTAATCAGGATTGCGGGAACTGCGAAGCTGCGTAGCAATCCGCAGATATCAAGTCAAGGGCAAAATGCTTTTTGACACTTACATCATCATGATGCAAAGTAGCTGTCAATGCCATTTGCGATTCCCTGTACCATTGTTTTCTGGAATTCTGCATCATTCATTTTCAGATCGTCATTCTGGCTTGTCATAAATCCCATTTCGAGGATCGTAACAGGAACAGTGCTCCAGTTAATTCCTGTCATCGTGTCAGTGTACTGGATTCCAAGGTTCTGAAAACCTGTTGCAGCACAGTAGGAATCGATGATGCATCGGGATAATCGATCAGACTGTTCAAACAGTTGTGGGATATAAGGGTTATTCTGGGAGGGTGACATGGTCAGTGCCCCTGATGCAGTATGGGAATCATCGCCGTTTGCATGGATGCGGACATAGATTTCTGCGCCCTGTGAAGCAGCATATTGTGCGCGTTCCATGTTGCTGATGGCTGTTTCATTGTCTGTTCGTGTCATGACTACCTGATAGCCTCTCTGTTCCAGTTCATCCTTTAGTTGAAGAGAGACCTCCAGATTGAGCTGGTATTCGGGAACACCGCTGTAGGTTCCCTGAGTTCCGCTGGTACATTTTGCTTTCATTTCAGAAGAACCGGGACCGTTGGGCTCCGGGGCACTCATATCTACGGACTCACTCTGATGCCCTGGATCGATTCCTATTATATGTCCGTCTGTTTCGGCATCGGAGGAGAAAACGCTGGCACTGGAATCAGAAGAGGCACTGGTGCTGTTCTGGCTGAATACAGAAGGCTTTGATGAAGCTTCTTCCGGGATTTCAGCTTTTTCTTTGGTTTTCTTCTGTGTGGCTGTCTGTTGTTTTTGTTTCATGCGATTGATATTTGACTGGACTGTGTCTATGGCGGTAGTGTACTTGTCTACTGCCTGTTTGACTTCGTCGTGTTTTGCAGTGATCTGTTCGGAGATTGTATCGACTTCTTTTTCAGTGGTGAGGATCTGGTGCAGTGTGGTCCTGTTAAAGAAGATCAGGGCTATGATGCACAGGAGTCCTGTCAGAAACAGAAGGATGCTGATCATGCTGGGTTTCTTCATATATTATAGTGTCCTTTCCTGAGTTTATAGAATGTTATAGTGTGTCTGCAAGTTGATTTGCCTGCTTTAGTTGTTATTATAATAAAAGGGAGGGGGAAATGCAATTGTTAGTGAAGGGGACGCGCCGGATAATATTTATTTTGTGTGCGGTTTCGGACGCTAAGAGATATTATAGCAGTCCTAGTAAATAATGCATCTTAATCCAGCCCATCAGAGTGTGAAATCCTGCGTCAGATATCTTTGCCGTGCGTCAGCACGCCTGCAGATATCTTCCTTGTCTTTCGCACTCTGCTGAACTGTCTTAAATGCATTATTTACTAGGACTGCTATAAATCTGCAGAAATCTGCTAAAAGCATGAGCAGCCCTCTCAAACTCGCTACGTTGCAAACTTCGCTCAAACACGTGAGACGGTCTGCTCATAACGCAGATTTCTGCAGATTAAGTATCTCTAAGCATCCTGCAAATGCACACAAAATAAATATTATCCGGCGCTGGGATTCGCAGTGGGGAAGTGGCAGTAAAGTGGTTGGAGGGGGAGCATATTGTCAGATAAGTTTAATATGGTGATGTAGTGTATGAGGAAAGGATTTTTTGGTTATGATAAAAATATGAAAAAATACTGTAAAATTCACGAGAAATCCCTTGACAGTGCGAGTTTTGCGGGATATAATAAGCAAGCGTGCAAAAGGAGCGTTTAATTTTTTTGCGCGTAATTACACGAATAGCAACCGCAAGGCCCCATAGAAAAATCTATGGAGAAATAAATCGGGAGGTGAAATGGAATGCCAACATTCAACCAGTTAGTAAAAAAAGGACGTCAGACAGCTGTAAAGAAATCTACAGCACCGGCTCTTCAGAAAACATACAACTCTTTAAGAAAGAAAGCCGTTGAGCAGTCTGCACCACAGAAACGTGGCGTTTGTACAGCAGTTAAAACAGCTACACCTAAGAAGCCTAACTCAGCTCTTAGAAAAATCGCCAGAGTTCGTCTTTCCAACGGAATCGAAGTAACAAGCTACATCCCAGGAGAAGGTCACAACCTTCAGGAGCATAGCGTTGTTCTTATCCGTGGTGGAAGGGTTAAGGACTTACCTGGTACAAGATACCACATCATCAGAGGTACTCTTGATACTGCAGGTGTTGCTAACAGAAAACAGGCCCGTTCTAAATACGGCGCTAAGAGACCGAAAAAGAAATAATTCTAAAAAGGTTTCATAAGAATTTTAAGAACTGATCCTATTGTTTAGGACAGCAGGAATTAATCAATCGAAAATTCACGGAAGACTAGAACTATGAATTTGTACGGTATTCCATATACCCTGCCGGTTGCGGGTTAAATATAGGACCTTACCAGTGCGAACATGCAATAGTTATCTGCGTGAGTACCGATGATTTAATCACAATGATTAAGGAGGGAAGTAACGTGCCACGTAAAGGACATACTCAGAAAAGAGACGTTCTGGCAGATCCAATGTACAACAATAAAGTGGTTACCAAACTTATCAATAACATCATGTTAGACGGTAAGAAAGGTGTAGCACAGAAAATTGTTTACGGTGCATTCGCCAGAATCGAAGAAAAAGCTGGTAAACCAGCACTTGAAGTTTTCGAAGAGGCTATGAACAACATCATGCCACTTCTTGAAGTAAAAGCTAGACGTATCGGTGGTGCTACTTATCAGGTTCCGATCGAGGTAAGAGCAGACAGACGTCAGGCACTGGCTCTTCGCTGGTTAACAATGTTCTCTCGTAAAAGAGGCGAGAAAACAATGGAAGAAAGACTTGCAAATGAGCTTTTAGATGCAATGAACAACACAGGTGCATCCGTTAAGAGAAAAGAAGACATGCACAAGATGGCTGAGGCAAATAAAGCATTTGCTCACTATCGCTTCTAATATAGGAGGAAAATCCATTGGCTAAAGAGGGAAGAGAATATCCATTAGAGCGTACCAGAAATATTGGTATTATGGCTCATATCGATGCGGGTAAAACAACTCTTACAGAACGTATCCTGTATTATACAGGTGTCAACTATAAGATTGGTGATACTCATGAAGGTACTGCTACCATGGACTGGATGGAACAGGAGCAGGAGAGAGGTATCACAATCACTTCAGCGGCTACAACATGTCACTGGACTCTGGAAGAGAACTGCAAACCGAAGCCAGGTGCTCTGGAACATCGTATCAACATCATTGATACCCCAGGTCACGTTGACTTCACAGTAGAAGTTGAGCGTTCTCTTCGTGTACTTGACGGTGCTGTCGGCGTTTTCTGTGCTAAGGGTGGTGTTGAACCGCAGTCTGAAAACGTATGGCGTCAGGCCGACACTTACAATGTACCACGTATGGCATTCATCAACAAGATGGATATCCTTGGTGCAAACTTCTACGGTGCAGTAGAGCAGATCAAGACTCGTCTTGGTAAAAACGCAATCTGCTTACAGCTGCCAATCGGAAAAGAAGATGATTTCAAAGGAATCATTGACTTATTCGAAATGAAAGCTTACATCTACAACGATGAAAAAGGTGATGACATCTCCATCGTTGACATTCCTGAAGACATGAAGGAAGATGCTGAGCTTTATCATACAGAGCTCATTGAGAAAATCTGTGAGCTTGATGACGACTTAATGATGGAATATCTTGAAGGTGAAGAACCAACTGTTGAGAGACTGAAAGCAACATTAAGAAAAGCGACATGCGAGTGTACAGCTGTTCCGGTTTGCTGTGGTTCTGCTTACAGAAACAAAGGTGTTCAGAAACTTCTTGATGCTATCCTTGAGTATATGCCTGCTCCAACAGATATTCCTCCAATCGAGGGAACTGACCTGGACGGCAACCCGGTAGTAAGACATTCTTCTGATGAAGAACCGTTTGCAGCACTTGCATTCAAGATTATGACAGACCCATTTGTTGGTAAACTGGCATATTTCCGTGTATACTCCGGTACAATGAATTCTGGTTCTTATGTACTTAATGCTACTAAGGACAAGAAAGAACGTGTTGGACGTATTCTTCAGATGCATGCTAACAAACGTATGGAACTTGATAAAGTATATTCCGGTGATATCGCTGCAGCTATCGGATTCAAATTCACAACAACTGGTGATACAATCTGTGACGAGCAGCATCCGGTAATCCTGGAGTCCATGGAATTCCCAGAACCAGTTATCGAGCTGGCTATCGAGCCTAAGACTAAAGCTGGACAGGGTAAACTTGGTGAAGCTCTTGCAAAACTTGCAGAGGAAGACCCGACATTCCGTGCACATACAGATCAGGAAACTGGACAGACTATTATCGCTGGTATGGGTGAGCTTCATCTGGATATCATCGTTGACCGTCTCCTTCGTGAATTTAAGGTTGAGGCTAACGTAGGTGCTCCTCAGGTTGCTTACAAAGAGACAATCACCAAAGCTGTTGATGTAGACAGTAAGTATGCAAAACAGTCTGGTGGTCGTGGACAGTATGGTCACTGTAAAGTTAAATTCGAGCCTATGGATGCCAACGGAGAAGAACTGTACAAGTTCGAATCCACAGTTGTTGGTGGTGCTATTCCGAAGGAATACATTCCGGCAGTCGGCGAAGGTATCGAAGAAGCTATGAAAGCTGGTATCCTTGGCGGATTCCCTGTAGTCGGTGTATATGCTAACGTATACGATGGTTCCTACCATGAAGTCGACTCCTCTGAAATGGCATTCCACATTGCAGGTTCTCTTGCATTCAAAGATGCTATGCAGAAAGCAGCTCCGGTTCTTCTTGAGCCTATCATGAAAGTCGAAGTTACTACACCAGAGGATTACATGGGTGATGTTATCGGTGATATCAACTCCCGCCGTGGTCGTATCGAAGGTATGGAAGATATCGGCGGTGGTAAGATGATCCGTGGATACGTTCCACTTTCCGAAATGTTCGGATATGCTACAGACCTTCGTTCCAGAACACAGGGACGTGGTAACTACTCTATGTTCTTTGAGAAATATGAGCAGGTTCCGAAGTCTGTACAGGAAAAGATTCTTGCTAAGAAAGACTGATAATTTTGATCATCTGCAGTCTGTTGGTGTTTAAAGCCAACGGACTGCAGGAGATATAACGTTATTGTTCACTTCGTTCTCAGTAACGTTGCCAAAAATTCATTCCAGATTGTTTTCTGCAATGGAATTTTGGCATATACATGCCAAAACACCTCGTGTGATAGCGGCGTGGGTGAGCTGTAATGATATAACAATTGGTAATGCAAGTTATCAAATTGTATAAAATGCTTGCAAATATTCTGATTATGCAATATAATCAAGGATAGCAAGTTTAAAACCGAAAAGATGCTCTATAATAATATAAGAGCCAATTGTTTTAAGGAGGACGTTTTAAAATGGCAAAAGCTAAGTTTGAGAGAACAAAACCGCATTGTAACATTGGTACCATTGGACACGTTGACCATGGTAAAACAACTTTAACAGCTGCAATCACAAAAGTTCTGGCTGAGAGAGTTGCTGGAAACGTAGTAGAAAACTTTGAAGATATCGATAAAGCTCCAGAAGAAAGAGAGCGTGGTATCACAATTTCTACAGCTCACGTTGAGTATCAGACAGAGAAGAGACATTATGCACATGTTGACTGCCCAGGACATGCTGACTACGTTAAGAACATGATCACAGGTGCAGCTCAGATGGATGGTGCTATCCTCGTTGTTGCTGCTACAGATGGTGTTATGGCTCAGACTAAAGAGCACATCCTTCTTTCCCGTCAGGTAGGTGTTCCTTACATCGTTGTATTCATGAACAAATGTGATATGGTTGATGACGAAGAACTTCTTGAACTGGTTGAGATGGAGATTCGTGAACTTCTTTCCGAGTATGATTTCCCAGGAGATGATATCCCGGTAATCAAAGGTTCTGCTCTTAAAGCTCTTGAAGATCCGAACGGTGAGTGGGGAGACAAGATCATGGAACTTATGGATGCTGTTGACAGCTACATTCCAGACCCACAGCGTGACACAGATAAACCATTCGTAATGCCTGTAGAGGATGTATTCTCTATCACAGGTCGTGGTACAGTTGCTACTGGTAGAGTAGAGGCTGGTGTACTTCATGTATCTGACGAAGTTGAAATCGTTGGTATCAAAGAAGAAACACGTAAAGTAGTTGTAACTGGTATCGAGATGTTCCGTAAACTTCTTGATGAAGCTCAGGCTGGTGATAACATCGGTGCACTTCTTCGTGGTGTTCAGAGAAACGAAATCGAGCGTGGACAGGTTCTTGCTAAACCAGGAACAATCACATGCCATACAAAATTCACAGCTCAGGTTTACGTTCTGACAAAAGACGAGGGTGGTCGTCATACACCATTCTTCAACAACTACCGTCCACAGTTCTACTTCAGAACAACAGACGTAACAGGTGTTTGCAACCTTCCAGAAGGAACAGAAATGTGTATGCCTGGAGATAACATCGAAATGACAATCGAACTGATCCACCCAATCGCTATGAGCCAGGGTCTTACTTTCGCTATCCGTGAAGGTGGACGTACTGTAGGATCAGGACGTGTTGCTACAATCATCGAGTAATACAATCTGAATATAGATTTGTTATCGCAAGATAACGTTGTGTCCAAACGTAAGATACCCGTAGAACTTCGGTTCTACGGGTTTTTCTGTTGCCTGGAAATATATAAAAAAGCGGAAAAGAATAACGAACAGTATAGAAAAACGGTTGCCGGGAGAGTGTCCTGACAACTGCTTGTGATAACAGAATGATAACAAAATATGAAAATTGACAATTTTTAAAACTATGTTATACTATTAATATAACATAGTTAGTAACAGGATTTGGTTCGATTCCAAACACCATCAAACCAATATTGGGAGCATTGTCGAATTGCTTGGTTTCTGGATTGATTTATGATGCAGTCAAACATATTTGCAAGAAAGGACTTGATTCGATGAGAAAAGAATATATATTAATATTTGGTCTGGGAGTATGCGATGGTGAAGTGTAATGGTTGCACGGTTTAACATACTAAGCAGACTCCCACCCAGACCACCAAAAACTCAGAGCTCATAAGGGCTCTTTTTCTTTTGTAAAAATTATGTCAAATCATATGTCTTGATGGAATTACCTTCAGTGCCCTTCTTAACGATGGTATGACAACCTATCGTAGTTCCCATAGCACGCAGTTTCCATTCTTCCTGGGTAGCGTTCAGTTTATCCAGTTCTTCCTGTCTTTTATCAGCATCTTCAATAGCTAATATTTCAGCTTTTTCCTTTTCATAGACATTTTTAAATTGACACCATTTTCTGAAAAAGTCCTGCATCGTAGGATTATCGAACGTCAGTGAAATCTTCTGATCAGATGTCTCAGCAAGTGAAAGATTCACTGAATCATCAATAGAAAACAACAGAGAGAGTACATCTCCGACTGTTTCAATATTAAAATCCAGAAAAACACTTACATTTAATCCCAGTGCAGTTGCTATCTTTTCTAACTGATCCGGTTTTGGATTCCGGATTCCCAGTTCATATTTTCTGATCGTTCCTACGTTAATGCCGGACAGCTCGGCTAATTGTATCTGACTGTATCCTCTGAATTCCCGGAATGCCCGGATTTTCTTACCTACCATAATGTGTTGCCTCCTTAATAATATTTGTGCTTCTATTCTAGCACATAAGTGAATGATACAAAAGAGTGAGATTTAACAAATTGCTGATACGCAAGCAATATGTATGGAATTGAAAAAATAAATTCGCAAATGCTTATTGACAAATTCACAAAAGTGAATTATTATAAGAGAACAACGAAAGAGTCACAAAAGTGACTGGAAAGGAGGACGCTATGAGAACTAATTATATGATGACTGTTGATGATGTTATGGAAGAATTAGGTGTGAAACGCAGTAAAGCATATTCTGTTCTGAAGCAGCTCAATGATGAACTGGCAAAGGAAGGATATGTGGCAGTTCGTGGAAAGATTCCACGTCCCTACTGGGAAACAAAATTTTATGGATGCTCTCAGAGAGCAGTATGAAGGAGGATTTAAGATGTCAGCTTACAAGGACAAAACACAGGGAACCTGGTATGTGAGCTTCCGCTATATTGACTGGACAGGTAAGAAAACGCAGAAGCTGAAAAGAGGGTTCAAGACAAAGAAAGAAGCATTGAATTATGAAAAGGAATTCATAAGAAAGACTGCGGCGGATATGAAAATGGAGATGAACAGTTTTATTCAAGTCTATTTTGAAGATAAAAAGAATGAACTGAAAGAAAATTCAATCCGTAATAAGCAGCACATGATGAACAAGCACATTGTTCCATATTTTGGAACAAGAAAAATGAATGAAATTACACCAGCAGAGATTATCCAGTGGCAGAATGCCATTCAGGAAAAAGGATACAGCAAGACTTATGAGCGTATGATCCAGAATCAGTTAAATGCACTGTTTAATCATGCACAGAAAATTTACAATCTGAAGGAAAATCCATGTAAGAAAGTAAAAAAGATGGGGAAATCGGATGCAAATAAGCTGGAGTTCTGGACGAAAGCAGAATATGACAGATTTATCGCCGGGATTGAGCCGGGGAGTGAAGATTATCTGATATTTGAAATTCTGTTCTGGACAGGAATTAGGGAAGGAGAGCTTCTAGCATTGAGTCTTTCGGATTTTGATATGAGTGGAAATCTCCTGCATATCAATAAGACCTATAACCGGATCAAGAAAAGAGATGTGATTGATACTCCAAAAACAGAAAATTCGGTCCGTACTATTGATATTCCCAATTTTCTTAAGGAAGAGGTACAGGAGTATGCAAAGAAGCATTATGGATTTCCGGAAGATCAGCGGTTGTTCCCGATTGTGGCGAGAACATTGCAGAAACGTCTTAAGAAATATGAAGCACTGACCGGTGTAAAACCAATCAGAGTGCACGATATCCGTCACAGCCATGTGGCATATCTGATCTACCAGGGCGTAGAACCACTGATTATCAAGGAAAGGCTGGGGCACAAAGACATTCAGATGACATTGAACACTTATGGGCATCTGTACCCGTCACAGCAGAAAAAAGTTGCTGAGATGCTGGACAATAAACGTTAATACAGAGGAAGAAGTAGATAAAAACAAAGAAAGTAGTCAGAAAAATATTTTATGCAATTAACTATAGTAAGAAGTTGAAGATAAGTTCCATTTTACCGGATCGGGATTCAGATTATGTGATTCTTCTTGAATTAGAGGATGGGAGCAAATTTGAAATTATCATTATTCCTACAAGGAGATTTGTGTAAGGAGCAGAAGCTATGAATACTGACAGACAAAAAGAAAAAGCCCAGATAAAATATCTGAGCAAGTTCTCTGATAATCAGATTCACTGATATACCATCTTGGCAGATTAAGTATATCACGAATTGGAAGATACAACAATTCCCGAATATCTGTTCATCAGAGACTTGCCCGGAGGGGCAGGAGGTAGATGATGAAATGAATATGAATGAAAAAAATAAAGTTGAAAATTGCAGAATAGAACCAAAACTGAAATTGATCAACATGGATTCAGTAGAGGTGGAGCAGATAGAATGGCTGCTTTATCCGTTTATTCCTTATGGGAAAGTGACTATTATACAGGGAGATCCAGGGGAAGGCAAGACAACGATGGTACTTCAGATTATTGCAAAACTGACCAGAGGAGAGCCGATTTTTCCTGTTACGGATACAACGATGAAAATAAAAGAAAAACGAAGTGATGAAGTTGATAGTGGGAACGATGGTTTAGATGGCGAAGACAATATGCAGGAACAGTCTTCTATGTCACCTGTACATGTGATTTATCAGACAGCAGAAGATGGTCTTGGAGATACTATCAAACCCAGATTACTTGCTGCGGGTGCGGATTGTTCAAAGGTGATGGTGATTGATGACAGTGACCAGCCACTGACAATGGCAGATGTTCGATTGGAAGAAGCAATCGTGCAGACAAAAGCAAAAATGGTTGTCCTTGATCCGATTCAGGGGTTCCTGGGAGCAAACGTAGACATGCACAGGGCAAATGAGATTAGACCATTGATGAAGCGTATAGCAGTGCTGGCAGAAAAATATCACTGTGCAGTCATTTTGATTGGTCATATGAATAAAAACAGCAACGGCAAATCTTCTTATCGTGGACTTGGCTCCATTGATTTTCAGGCTGCTGCAAGAAGTGTTCTGATTGTCGGGCGAGTTAAGGAAGAACCGGAAGTAAGAGTAGTATGTCATACGAAGAGTTCTCTTGCACCGGAAGGAATGTCCATTGCATTCAGGCTGGATAAGAATAATGGATTTGAATGGATTGGAGAATATGATATCAGTGCCGATGAACTTCTTAATGGAGATGGCAGAGGACAGAAAAGCCAGAAGGCAAAAGAATTTCTTCTTGAAATTTTGGCAAATGGAGGAATGGCTCAGAAGAAAATTGCAGAAGAAGCAGAAGGCAGAGGAATAAAAGGAAAAACGTTGTGGAATGCCAAACGGGAACTTGAGATTGATTCTGTGAAACGTGGAAAGCAATGGTATTGGATGTTACCAGAATAAAAATGGAAGATGGCAAGATTACCATTTCTTAAGAAGAGGGAATCTTGCTACCTTGAAAGGAGAACAGATGCAAAATAGAAATGTACAGATTCCATACGAGTTATTTCTTCAACTCCTGCAATATTTTTTGATGGACAACTATGATGGTGAAGAAAAAATCCGGTTGGGCTTAGAGCAGAAACTGGATGCAATGGTGAATCGTGAAATGTATAGCAAATTCAAAACTGCACCAACGGAAGAAGAAAGAGAAAAGTTCCGGCAGGAATACCTTGACAGAAAAGGAATACAAGAGAGCTTTCGATGGTAAAGGTTCTTTCTGACTACTCTATTACAGGAGCGTGTCACGCACCTGTAGATAGCAGACAAGGAGAATGTCGGTAAGGTGTAGCCGGGAGTTAGTTGATGGCTTGTGAGTTTATAGCAAATTAGATAGTCGTGAAGGGAGAAAGATACAATGAAACAGGGAAGATTAGGATATAACAGCAGCAATGACAGATATGGCTTATTATCATCAGATTTATGGATTGATACAGGATTTCATTGCGGAGAAGGTCTGGAAGTTCTGGTTGATGATAAGTGGATACGGACAAGAATGGAGATGAATTCGGCAAGAGAATGGTATCTGGTTGGAACACCGTACTGTGGAGATTTGGAATATGTGCAGGCAAGAATACCGGAATAAGTCAGTAAGAATAGTGATGTAGAAGAAAGCCGAACAACGGGAGGAATAGCCCCCGGCAGGGCGCAAGGGGACTTTTGATGGACGGTACGGCTGTCGAAAGTGCTTTTGCGTTACTTTTGACAAAAGTAACAAAATCGCCGTATTCGGCGAAAAGTTCTTAAATATCGCCATGTCTGGCGTAAATAAAAATTATGTGCCATATCTGGCACTCAAACAGAGAAGAGGTGAGAAAACATATGATAAAACGAACAATCAGTGGCATGATCGGAGTCGGCTCACTGGCTCATAACAGACGGGATTTTGTAGCAGAAAATGTAAATCCAGACAGAGTACAACTGAACATTTGTTATAAGAATGAGAATCTGAAAGAAGTCTATAAAGAACTGTTTGATGATGCGGTGGAGAGATACAATGTCGGGAAAAGAAAGGATCGGCAAATTGCAAATTATTATGAAAAAATCCGACAGGGTAAACAGGAGAAGTTGTTCCATGAAGTAATATTTCAGATTGGTAATCGTGAGGATATGGCAGTTGGCACGACAGAAGGAGATTTGGCCGTAAGGGTACTGGATGAATATATGAAAGACTTCCAGAAAAGAAATCCGTCACTTCGGGTATTTAGCTGCTATCTGCATCAGGACGAAGCTACTCCGCATCTGCATATTGACTTTGTGCCTTATGTGACTAACTGGAAGGGAAAAGGAATGGATACCAGAGTTTCACTGAAACAGGCATTGAAAAGTCTTGGATTTCAAGGTGGAAATAAGCATGATACAGAACTGAATCAGTGGATAAATCATGAAAAAGAAGTGCTGGCAGAAATTGCAAAGCAACATGGAATTGAATGGGAACAGAAAGGTACACATGAGGAGCATCTGGATGTTTACAATTTCAAGAAAAAAGAACGCAAAAAGGAAGTGCAGGAACTGGAACAGGAAAAGGAATATTTGACAGCGGAGAATGAAGGTCTGACTTCTCAGATTGCGGACGCAAGGGCAGATATTAAGCTTCTTGAAGAAGAAAAAATTCAGTTCCAGAAAGATAAAGAAACAGCAGAAAAACGTGCAGGGAAAGCAGAAATGGAATTAAAAAAACTGGAGGATAGAAGAGAATTCCTGCAACCGGTGATGGATAATGTCAGTAAGGAAATAAAAGAATATGGAATGATCAAAACATTTTTGCCGGAAGCTACTACGTTAGAACGTGCGGTAACTTATCGGGATAAGAAAATCAAACCATTGTTCATTGAAATGAAAAATAAAATTGGTGCGATGGCTGTACAGGTGAAAGAACTCACAAGAGAAAGAGATAGTTGGAAAAGTAAGTTTCAGAAGAAAAAGCAAGAGCATGAAAAAACAAAAAAGGAACTGGCAGAAGTTCAGAAAGATTATCAGAAATTATCTGGTGAGAAAGAAATACTGCAGGAACTTGCAGACAGATACAACCGACTTTTACGCATGTTGGGGAAAGATATGGTAGAACGACTGGTGCAGGATGATATCCGGATACAGGCGGAGCTTGAGGCGAAAAAGCAGAAAGAGCAAATGCCGAAAAAAATAAGTGATCGTATACCGTGGGCGAAAGAACGAAGTGAAGAACACAATGCGCAAATTAAGAAGAATAAAGCAAAGTACAGAGGAATGGAGTTGTAAGAATATGAAGAAACAAATTTATGATGAAAAGAACGGACTGAGCTATACATTGCATGGAGATTATTATCTGCCAGATCTGGAAATCAATGAGGAAGAACCTACATATGGGAAATATGGAATAATGCGAAAACAGTTTCTGAAGGAACACAGGAGTGCCAGGTATCAGTATCTGGTACTGACCGGGAAACTGACGGAGCAGCTGAATCAGGTCGATAAAGAAGCAAGAGAAAAAGTTGAGATGCTGATGGAACAGATGGTTGAACAATGGGGCGTGACGGAAGAATTGAAGATGCATGAACAGATGGAATGGGTTAGGAGGAAGGATAATATTCAAGCAATTGCTGAAGAAATAGCATTGAAAGAAATAATATATTTATAATGCAAAAGGAATCTCTGTTCAAATATTTATTGATAATTAATATTTGAATGGGGATTTTTCATGGACAAATAAACAATGTGGAAGTATAATGAGCAAAAAAGAAGGGAGCGATTGTTATAAGAGAAGCACCAGAAAGATTTAAATTAGAAGATACAACAATATGGTCTTTTCCTGAAAGGGGAAATTGGGCTACACATTCAGGAAAATACAGAGGGAACTGGTCTCCGTATATTCCTAGAAATATTATTTTGAGGTATTCAAAGAAAAAAGATTGGATACTTGATCAATTCTTAGGCAGTGGCACAACGTTAATCGAAGCAAAGTTATTAGGACGAAATGCAATTGGCGTTGATATAAATTCTGAGGCTGTCAAATTATCTAACACAAATCTAAATTTTACTTGTCAAGAAAAATCCAAAATATTCACCAAACAAGGAAATGCAAACAATTTATCATTTATAAAAGACGAAAGTATAGACCTTATCTGTACACATCCACCATATGCAGACATTATACGGTATAGTAAAGAAATCCCAGGAGATATTTCTCATTTAAAATATAAGGATTTTTTGCAGGAACTGGAACAGGTTGCAAAAGAATCATATAGGGTACTAAAAAAGCAAGGAATATGTGCATTTATGATTGGAGATATACGGAAGAAAGGATATGTTCTACCACTGGGTATGAATTCTATGCAAAAATTCGTTGATACTGGATTTAAATTCAAAGAAATTGTTATAAAAGAGCAACATAATTGTCGTTCTACTGATTATTGGGAGGGAAAAGAAAGAAAATTCTTAATGCTGGCACATGAATATATTTTTATATTGGAGAAAGCGGACGATCATAATCCTATTTGAAAAGAAATAGTCTTTATTGAATAAAAACATATGTTTGCGAAAAAGTCTGCGATCGCTGAAATAAATGTTGATATGACTGAAATCACATGGTAGAATAACGGCATAGCAATATTTTAGAAAAAATGGTTTAGAGGTTAAAAGATGGCGGTCAGTTATAAAAAATTATGGAAATTACTTATCGATAGAGATATGAAAAAGAAAGACTTATGTGAGGCTGCAGGTATCAGTCATGCTTCAGTGGCGAAACTCGGAAAAAATGAAAATGTTACAACAGATGTGCTGGTGAAAATTTGCACTGCCTTAAAATGTGATATTAGTGATATCATGGAAATAATAGAGATTGAAAGGGAAAAGGCGTGATGGAACAAGTTTTAAAGAAAGAAAAACAGATACAGGCAAAGCCTATTATGAAATGGGCCGGTGGGAAGACCCAGATGTTAGGGGATATCATGCCTAAAATTCCTCAGAAATATGGAAAATATATAGAGCCATTTATTGGTGGTGGTGCACTGTTTTTTGCATTAAGTCCGGATAAATCAATAATCGCAGATAGTAATCCGGAATTGATTAACATGTATCGACAAGTTGCTGATAATGTAGAGGCTGTTATTTCATATCTAAAGAAATATAAAAATACTAAAGAAGATTTTTATGAAGTACGTTCGTTAGATTGGCTCAAATTGAAAAAAGAAGAAGCAGCAGCGAGAACGATTTATTTGAATAAAACATGTTTTAATGGTTTATATCGTGTCAATAAGAAGGGACAGTTTAACGTTCCGTTTGGTAAATATAAAGCTCCAAACTTTTGCGATGAAGAAGCTTTATTCGCTGCATCAGATGTGCTGAAAAAAGCAACTATAACATGTGGAGATTATTTGTCAGTATTGAAAGAATATGCAGAACCGGGAGATTTTATCTTTTTAGATCCCCCGTACTTGCCGATTTCAGAATATTCGGATTTTAAGAGATATACAAAAGAGCAATTTTATGAAGAAGATCATGTAGAATTAGCAAAAGAGGTCAAAAGATTACAGGAATTAGGCTGCCATGTAATATTGACCAATTCTAATCATCCATTGGTTCATGAGCTATACGCAGATTATAAGATTGAGGTTATCCAAACCAAAAGGTATATTTCCTGCAATGGAAGTAAAAGAAAAGGCGAGGATATTATAGTAGATATTTTGCCAAAACAAAAAACTATGTTAAAAATAGTTCCGAAACCTTTACCTGAACAGGTAATGAAATATCCGGCCACTAGATATATGGGCTCTAAAAGTAAATTATTACCTCAAATTTGGGCTGTTGCTTCACAATTCAATTTTGACTCAGTAGTGGATCTGTTTTCTGGCTCTGGTATTGTAGGTTATATGTTTAAAGCTCAGGGAAAGACTGTAATTAGCAATGACTATATGGCAATGTCAGCAACTTTTACCAAGGCAATGGTAGAAAACAATAATGTTGTATTGCCATTGGACGAGGCGAAAAAATTATTGATTGAAAAAAGAGAGTCTGATCATTTTGTAGAAGAGATATTTCGAGGCTTATATTATAAAGATGAGGAAAATAGGCTAATAGATGTTTTGCGGACTAATATTGCTGCTATTAGAGATCAATATAAGAAAGCAATTGCAATGACAGCATTGATTAGAGCTTGTACAAAGAAAAGACCAAGAGGAATTTTTACATATACTGGAGATCGGTATAATGACGGAAGAAAAGATTTGCAGAAATCTTTAGAACAGCAATTTTTGGAAGCAGTGGAAAGTATCAATAATGCAATTTTTGATAATGGTTGTGAAAATAAATCTAAACATGGAGATGCAATGGAAGTAAAAATTAAACATCCAGATTTAGTATATATTGATCCACCGTATTATTCTCCACTGTCAGATAATGAATATGTACGTAGATATCATTTTGTTGAAGGTCTGGCACGAGATTGGAAAGGTGTCGAAATACAGGAAAATACAGTAACAAAGAAATTTAAGTCATATCCGACACCGTTTTCAACTAGAAAAGGTGCTGCAGATGCATTCGATAAGTTGTTTAAAAAGTTTTCCGACAGTATTTTGATTGTATCTTATTCTTCTAATAGTCAACCAACACAAGATGAAATGGTTGCACTTATGTCTAAATACAAAGAACATGTAGAGGTAGTTCCAATAGATTATACATATTCTTTTGGAAATCAGAAACATGCTAAGACAAATCGAAATAAGGTACAGGAATATTTATTTGTTGGATTTAACGGAGAAGATGTATGGCAAAAGCAAAAACTACAATTAAAAAAATAACTCAAAATGCATGGGAGTGCACGAAGATATTTAAAACGGGTGAAATAGAGAAAAGAATTGTAAAAGATCCTATTGATATTTGGTCAATAGGCAATACTGGCGTAAGAAATCCGTGGCGAATACCAGGTGGATATAAAGTATATGTTGAATCTAACCAGGTTGGAAAAATTCGGACTGCACAAGAACAAAAATTGTTTAAAGAAAAATTATTATTAGCAGGGGAAATTGGTGGAGATCCTAAGAAAGATGCAGACGCCAGTATTACGAGAAAATATCGTTTGATGTTTAATAAATACGGTTTTGCATATCCAGAAGTCTTAAAGAAAGATGGATTTTCTCAAAAAGAGATAGGAAAAATTGATGATATTACACCAGCTGGATGGGCATTTTATCATGCAAATACTATTCAAGCTCAACAAGAATGCTTTTTGAGAGGGCTAGTTGTTCAAATGGAACCATTAGGTGAAAGAGAGACATATTCTCCATTACGGTGGGTATTGAAGATAATGTTTGATTTGTTTGAACGTACAGGTGACTATAAAATTAATTATATAGAATTTGCGGTATGTGTACAAACAAGTTCACCTAAATATGAACTGGAAACAGTTGTAAATAAAATTTTGGAAATTAGAGGTAGAAGAAAGAAATATATTAACAAAAAGAAATTTGATAGAGATTTAATACATAATGCTTGGAAGCATTATTTTAAAGAAGAGAAAAATTTTCATGAATATGCAGACATGAATTTAAGATATTTAAGTGCAAGTGGAATTTTAAAGCGATCTGGAAGAGGAATAACTGTAATGCCGGAATATAAGTCTCTTGCATATGAATTGACTAAAAATGTAATTAGTGATGCAACATTAAAGGAAAGGTACAAATTACTTTGCCAAGGAGCTCCGTTACCAACAGATAATACAGAGATTGCTAAAAAGGTGTTGGAAGATTTAATAAACGAATTGGAAATGTACAATATTAAATATGAAATACCTGATATTACATTAGACAATTCGAAAAATATCAATATTGTAAGAAGTAATCTAAAACAAAATATTGATCATTATAAAGAAGAAAAATATGCACAAAATCAAAGAGAATGTTGGTATGAAATATACGAGTATATGAAATTACTGATTTCAAATAATGGAAAAAGTAAAGAATTGGGAGAAGATTATATAATAAATGTTCCAAAAGCAGAAGCCGCAGCATATTTGGAATGGATTTTGTGGAGAGCTTTTTTGGCGATAGATCATATAGTTAATAAACCATATGATGCTAGAGGGTTTAATGTAGATCAAGATTATTTACCAATCGGAACTGCACCAGGTGGAAAACCAGATATGATTTTTGAATTTGATGATTATGTTATTGTTGTTGAAGTAACATTATCTACAAATTCTAGACAAGAAGCTATGGAAGGAGAACCTGTTAGGAGACATGTTGCTGATTTGGTACAGAAATATAAAAAACCTGTTTATGGTTTGTTTGTAGCAAATAAAATTGATTCTAATACAGCAGAGACATTTAGAATGGGTGTTTGGTATACAACACAAGATGAACGTTTGGAATTACATATTGTGCCGTTAACATTGACACAATTTAGTGAATATTTTAAATTTATTTTTACAGAAAATTTTGCGGAACCGCAAAAAATCGTAGACCTTATGTGTAATTGCGAAAATTATCGAAAAATATGTGAAGGTCCAGAATGGAAAAAGTGTATAAATGAAGTTGTTCAAATAATGACAAAAAGGTAGTGAAAACAATGGAAGAACAATATAAAAAAACTTTCGATCAAATGGTTGATTCATTAAAAATGTATCAACGATATGAATTAAAAGATAAAAATAGAAAAGATATATTAGACAAGGTATATGTAGATCCTATTGAAAATGATGGTATTTTAAATTTATGTTTGAAAGATAATACAACTGTACTTATAGGCAGACGTGGTACAGGAAAATCAACTATCTTTATGCGGATGCAGAATGAATTACGTAAACAGAATGATATAATGACGTGTTATATAGATGTAAAAAGCATATTTGATGTTGCGAAAAGAAATTATATTACAATCAATTATTTAAAAACCAGCAATTTAGAAGAAATTGAGCAATATTCAATACAAAGGCAATTTATTTTAGATTTTGTAGATGAACTTATAAATGAAATATGTAAAAATTATGATACAATTTGGGAGAAATTTAAACAAAAGTTACATATATCTAAATCACAAAAGGCTATAGATAAATTGAAAAATATACGAAAAAGGATACAAGATAATAATCATTTAAGCAACATTGAAATGCAAACTTTGCAAGAAGTAATGCATTCGAATGTAGATAATATGTCGTATTGTGACAAAAGGTCTATGAAAATGGATATTTCATTGAGCAAAAAGAAAAATATTCTAAATGCAGGCGGAAACAGGGAAAATACCTTATCAGAGGGAGAAGAAAACGGAAAAAAATATAACAGGGTTTTTGCAAGAATATTTGAAATAACATCAATAGTAACAGAAATAAAAAGTATATTACAAGAATTATCAATGCGAAGATTGTTTCTAATTTTAGATGATTATTCAGAGATAGAGCAGACTTCATTGGTTATGTTTTGTGATTTGATTGTTAATACGTTACATAATAATTCTGATAATTTTGTAAAGTTAAAAATATCTGCTTATCCAGGTAGAGTTGAACTAGGTGAATTAGACAGACAAAAGGTAGATATACGATATTTGGATTACTTTCAGCTGTATGCTGGAGATAAAAGAAATGAAATGGAAAGCATGGCCGTAGCATATACAGAAAGATTAATGGATACAAGACTAAAAATATATACAGGAAAAGATTTTGATTATTATTTTGATACGACTAAAACATCAAAAGAAGAGTACTGTAAATATTTGTTCAATATGACAATGAATGTAGTAAGACATATTGGACTTATATTAGATTACGCGCAAGAGTTATCTATAATTCAGGGAGAACGAATTACATTAAATATTTTAAATGAAGCATCGAAACGTTTTTATAAAGAAAGATTAGTGCAATTTTTTGAAGAAAGTAAAACGGCAAAGATGACATATAATGAACGAATTGAGTCATTAGAATTGAACAAATTATTAAATCAAATCATCGATAAAGAAAAAACTATTAAAACAAATATTAGAACAAACCAATATACGGCAGTAATATTTCAAAAAGAGCGTAATAATCCATATACGAGTCATTTTTATATTGCACAAGAATTAGAGCCTTATTTAGGTAGTTTAGAATTGAATTTCTTTATTAGTAAATATAATGAAATGTCAAATAAGTCAGGAAAAAAAGTTTCTATTTATGCACTTAATTATGGATTATGTATGGATGAAAATCTAAGATGGGGAAAACCAAAGGGAAATGAATACCGTACATACTTTATTGAGTCGCCCTTTAATTTCACTCCAGTTATTAAAAATTTTTTGTCAGAAAATAAAAAAATATATTGTGAAAACTGTATGCATGAGTTTAGCGAAGAAGAGTATAATCTAATGAAAAAATACGGTGGTACTTGCCTAAAATGTGGTTGTAAAAATAGTATACAGGAGAAAAGGGTACTTTCGGATGAAGAACGAAGTGAAATAGAAGAAATAGAAAAAAAGGATAATTTATTGGAGAGAGAGCAATATCAGTTGCTGAAATTGTTACAATATAGTAGAAAAGATAAAACAGCAACGGAGTTAGCACAAGAATTGGATGTGAGTTGGCAAAAAATAGGATGGATAGCAAAAAAAATAGAGGAAGATTATTGTTACCTAAAAAAAGAACCACGAAAGGGAAAAATGTATTACGTTTTATCTGATTTGGGAAGAGAATATTTAGATTCGATAACACCATGATAACAAAATCAAAAAAAATAATACAGACACAACGGAAAATCCGGATTTTCCCACACGAATCACACGAAAAACCACCATTTGTACACCGCAATACATCGGTCTGATATCGTGAAGGTGGACGTACTGTAGGATCAGGACGTGTTGCTACAATCATCGAATAATTTTAGCATAACATCTTAAATTATATATATTGAGTACCGCAAGGTACATTGTGTCCAAACGTAAGATACCCCGGAACCGTAAGGTTTCCGGGGTTTTTCTGTTGCCTGGAAACATAAAAATTATGAAAAATAATTCTATATTAAAATATGGATATTTGATGAAATCTTTGCTGTTGAATGAAGAAGAACCGATATATGGAAAATATGGAATGTTGTGAAAACAGTTCCTGAAGGAACACAGATCAGCAAAATATCAATACTTGCTATTGACTGGAAAGCTGACGGAACACCTGAATCAGATTGATCAGGAAGCCAGAAAGCAGGTGGAAATACTTATGGAACAGATGGTGAAAAAACAGGGTGCGACGGAAGAATTAAAGGCACAGGATCAGATGAAGTGGGTTAGATTAATGATTAATATAAAATCCAGTGCAGAAGAAATTGTAGTGAAAAATACGATATATATGTAGGTGGAAATAGGCGGTCGAAAAGGATCGCTTTTTTCTGTTTTGTGTGTATTGGAATAGTATTTTAAAATGAACTATGGTAGAATAAAGTAAAGACAAATCGAGAGCTTTTGGATAAAATTTTGAAAATTATCGAGGAAGTTACTATGAAAAAATGTAGATATTGTGGCAAAGAATTAGATAGTAATTTGGAATTTTGTAGCAGTGAGTGCGAAAACAGCTATAGAAAGATAATTGAAAAAGATAGACATAAAATTAAGTATTTCATTTCGGGCATTATTTTAGGGTTTTTAGCTATGTTTTATGGTGTTGTGTCAAGCCGCAATTGCATGATTGGAAGTGGAATTATAGTAATGGGGGTCACTGTTGTTTTGCTTCCATTTACTACTTCAGAAACAACTGCTTTATTTGGAAATAAAAAGGCGAGATTTGTTGGAAGAATACTAGGCATGATACTTATAGCGGTTGGAATATGGGTAGGGTTTATTTGATGACAACTTTAGTCTTTAGAGCAAATTAATCAGAAGTTGAGAGGAGATCTCTGTAATGTTTATATTTTTATCTGCGTGTTCACTTTTAGTACCGTTATCTATGATTATATTGGGATATACGTGGAAAGATAAGCCTCCTAAAGATTGGCAGGGGAGTTCGGGATATCGAACTACTATGTCAAGGATGAATGATGAAACATGGAGATATGCACACAGGTGTTGGGGCTGGATAAACTTTGTTTTAGGAATCATCCTGGTGATACTATCGATTTTTATTTTGATTTTAACGAAAGATGATACAAACTTTGAAATGATTTCTGTTTATTTGGTGTTTTTACAATTAGGAATTATGGTGCTTACAATTATTCCGACAGAATTTTTGTTGCATAAACATTTTACAAAGCAAGGAATGAAAAAATAGCTAATTTCCAATTGGCGGAAATGAAAATCGTTAAGGAAAGAATCGAAGGTGGTGCAAACGAAAAAGCAGTATGGAGACT